>Ga0207014_1014_pt1 | contig 42661 bp, 55 predicted proteins | sample Alteio_BWMinCont_56_FD_153495 | JGI IMG/M metagenome (GOLD analysis project Ga0207014, IMG submission 153495) | Enriched cells from forest soil in Barre Woods Harvard Forest LTER site, Petersham, Massachusetts, United States -... | ecosystem: Environmental > Terrestrial > Soil > Temperate forest >...
GATTGAAAACCTTGCATAATTGAAACAATTAATGCCAAGGAAAATGTACAAATAAATATGCTAAAAAAGCATATTTTTATCATAGATGAGATTGATTTTTCTTTTTTATTTTTAAAAAGATACCTGAATGCTATAAATAATGAGATTGGCATCGTGCTTTTTCCTTGGTATCTTTTTTTAGATTCTATTTTTATTTTGCCTTGAAATTACAAATATTTAAAGAGGAATTTATGTATTTAAATAATGTTTTTTGTACATTATTATTCATAATTTTATCAATTTTTCTACCAGCGTGTCGAGTTGCGGAATGGGGGAAACAAACATTTTATCAGGGATGCAAAATAAATGTTGATCTTTCAAGAGCGCGCGAATATTTACGCACTGCAAGAGTTTATGATCAATTTGCAACACAAGGAATTTTTAATGTTTTATGGCTTTCAGAAGACGTATTAAGAGCATATTCAAAATTGTATGCTGAAAAATTTGCATTAGATGAAAATGCTGAAATGAAACTCTTTGAAAGGCAAAAAGCTAATTTTAATAATGATATAATTTCTTTTTATATTCTTGCTTATGTACCCGGTAATGATGATCCTTTAATTGTTGATAAATGTAATGGAGATGAGATTCCATGGAAAATATACCTGAAGTCTGGTGAGACTGCTTATGAACCAATATTAATAAAAGAAGTTGTTTTTCAAGAAGAATTTAAGATAATTTTTGATAAAATTTTTACCAGGTTTAAGACGCAATATTTAGTGCAATTTAATTTAAAAGATAGTAAAACAAATGAGCCATTAATTAATCCCGCACAGCCTTTAACTTTGTGCTTAAATTCAACAAAACGGAAAGTTGCCATAATTTGGAATTTGGATGATCAGGGAAATTTAGTTACACAATTTGATGAATATGGCATATGTAAATGTCCACGTTGTCCTGATCAAACGTGTGAAGCTTGTATGTGCGCAAAAATTAAATAGGAATTAAAATGCGTATTGCTATTGGTGCAGATCATAGAGGTTTTAATTTAAAGAGACAAATTCAAAATTTTACATTTGAACAAGATATAAAATGGATCGATGTTGGAACAGACAATGAAGATAATGTAGATTATCCCTTGTATACTTTACCGGTTTGCCTTGAAGTCTTGCAGGGCAGCGCTGATCTTGGAATTTTAATTTGCGGTACGGGAATTGGTATGTCAATTGCTGCTAATAGATTTGCACAAATTTATGCGGCTTTAGTTTGGAATGAAGAAATTGCAAAAAGTGCAAAGGAAAAAAATAATGCAAATATTTTGATTTTGCCTGCAAATTTTATAACTCAAGAACAGGCTCAAAAAATAATTAACACATGGTTAAAAGTGGAATTTATTGGGGGAGATTATAAAAGAAGAATTAATATGATTGATGCAATTACTGATGTAAATTCATCAGAAGAAAATAAATGTTGCTAAAATTCTTATTTTTTATTTTATTTATAAATTATTATATTTATCAGGAAAAAATTTATGAACAGTAATGTAAAAAAATTTATTTTTATTTTAATTGCAATTTCAATCTTATTTTTTACTTATTTCTTATATAAAAAATTTAAAAAATCGTATAGTTCTTCCTTTAAATTAGAACAAATCCAAAATAAAGAAAATATTATTCCTGTTGCAATAATTGGTTCTGGCCCGGCCGGTCTGGCAGCCGGAATTTATACTTCGCGTTCTGGATTTCAGACATTAATTATTGAAGGCGCAAAACCAGGTGGGCAGCTTACAGAAACAACTTATGTGGAAAATTGGCCAAGTGTTAAGAAAATTCTTGGGCCTGATTTAATGAAAAATCTAAAAGAACAAAATAAATCACTTGGAGTTAATTTTTTGCAGGATCAAATTGCAAATGTTGATTTTTCAAAATGGCCATACGAATTAACAACAAATGATAATGTAAAAATAAATGCTTTAACAGTAATCATTGCAACTGGTTCAAGTCCAAGAAAATTAGATATTCCAGGTGAAGCAAAATATTGGGGAAAGGGCGTTACTACGTGCGCGATTTGCGATGCACCTTTTTATAAAAATAAAAATGTTGTTGTAATTGGTGGTGGTGATTCTGCTGCAGAGCAAGTTTTACAATTGGCTCCGCATGTTAATCATATTACAATGCTTGCAAGATCAAATTCATTGCGAGCTTCGCAAATAATGCAAGAAAGAATAAAAGGAATTAGTAATTTAACAATAAAATACAATATTGAAGTTAAAAAGATTGATGGAGATAATCTTCATGTATCATCAATTGAAATATTAGACAAAAGTAATAATGAAACAAAAAAAATGGATATCGATGGAGTATTTTTAGCAATTGGCCATATTCCTAATACCGTAATTTTTAAAAATAAAATCAAAATGGATAAAGAAAATTATATTAAAGTTAAAGGAAGAAGCCAAAAAACATCAATAGGCGGTGTTTTTGCTGCAGGAGATGTTGTGGATCATGTTTATATGCAGGCCGGAGTTGCATCAGGCGATGGAATAAAAGCTGCTTTGGATGCTGTTAATTTTTTACATGACATAGGATTTACAAATGACTTTGCAAAAAAAATAAAAAATAAATATTTTGAACCTGAACTTTCGTCAGAAGCTCAGATAACTGAAATAAAGACAATAAATGAATTTGAAAGTAATGTTTTAAAGAGTAAATTGCCTGTAATAATTGATTTTTGGGCTGAACATTGTCCTAGTTGTAAGCACATGATTCCATCATTTGAAAAATTATCTAAAAAATATTCAGATAAAATGAAATTTATAAAAGTTAATATTGATCATGCTCAAGAAATTGTTAAAAAATTATATGTTTTAAAAATACCTGCGTTTATTGTTTTTAAAGATGGAAAAATAGTGGCACGCTATAATGAATTTATGGACAGACAGCAAATGGCCGAATTTATTGAAAAATTTATTTAATTTCTTCTAGGGTAATTTTTTCTGTTGAATCTGTATAACCTTGATATAAATCATAACCTTTTTTATATGCATCAAAGATGTCGGAATTTTTATCTAATTGATCATCTACTTCTAAATAAAATGAATGTTCTGATTTTAAAAGTAGATCTTCAATTTTACCATCCATTAAAATTCCCTGTTTTGCTGCATACAACAGAATAGATTCAAAGTTTTTAAATGCTTGCATTAATCTGAGCAAAAACTCTTTTTGAATAGTATTTAACGATTTTATCTCTTTTTCCCATTCATCAATTTTTATTGGTTTGGATAAATTGCTTGATGTTCTATATCTAAAGGCATGAAGATTGATGAAAATGAGAAACGGGAATATAAATTTTTTTAATTTTTCCATGTGCCATTTCCGCGATCACAACAGCATTTAATTTTATTTGCAGTATTTTGGCAGAATTGTTTACTATTTAAACATAGTAAATACGGTTTTTCTCTATGATGAGTTCTTAGTTGACAACAATTATTTTTTCGAGTTCCTCGGCAAACAGTAGCTTCAACTACGAGTGAACTTAGTAAAACAATCATTAAAATTAAAAACTTTTTCATATGCTTTTCCTTTTTTTTTAAAATAAAATTAATTTAAATAAAAATTTATTCATAATAACCGCCAAATTGATTGCAACAACATTCTTTTCTATCTTGGCTACCTCGAGGAAATCCATTGCAGCACTCTTCTGCTGGACAGTGTGTTGATATATCATCTAAACAAAAGTTATATTGTCCTCTTATTCTGTTACCTTTTTTTCCTGGAGGAAAATTAAGATTTTTGCATGTTTTTGTTTCAATTTCATTATATAAAACTAATAAAACAACTATTAATAATAATTTTTTCATTTCTCTCCTTTTTTATGATTCAAATAATTAGCGATTTATATTATATTCTAATTGTAATTAATTGTGTTTTAAAAAAGCAATAGTTTTTAATTAATTAACAATTTATTTCTGTACTTTTATCTTTCTAATAAGGCAAAAAACAGTAAAATTTATAATTTATTGATTTATTTATTTGATATTTGTAATATTTATTTTCAGCAAAGAATGGTTTTTAAGGAGAAGGCGTGAAATTTAAAAATTTAACCTTAATTTATTCTATTTTCATTTTCCTTTTATGCATTGATATAGGTTCAAAAAATGGTGATGAAGATTTTGTTAAAGAATCTGTGACTTTTTACGCCAAAAAAGAAGAAGGTTCAAATGAACGTATAGCCAGAAAAGGTTTTTTAGTTAAAAGAAGAAAGGCGCCTGCCACCGTTTTAATTTTACATGGGTATGGAATAAATAAATTTGATGTAGCGCCATTCAGATTATTTTTTAAAGATTTTAATTGCTTAACATTTGATTTTAGAGGTCATGGTGAAAATATTGAAGATCAATATTGTACAATTGGCCATGATGAAGTTTTTGATCTTTTTGCTGCAGTAGATTTTATAAGATCTCAGGAAGATTTAAAAAATAAGCCAATTTTTATTTGGGCTCCTTCAATGGGCGCATCGACCGCCATTGAAGCACAATCAATTGATCCTAATCTGTGCCAGGGAATGTTTTTAGATGCACCTTTTCCATCAAGCGAAGAAATTTTAAAAAAAGGGCTTGAAAAAATGAAGGTCGCAATTCTTGGATATGAATTTAATATTCCTGGAAGCGGATTATTAGAAAAATATGGTTTTCATTCGTATGTTCAACCCGTAATTAAATTTTTATTAAAACAAATTGCTAAAGTTGATGCAATGAAAATTTCCACATTTGTGAAACCGATTTATCCAATTGAATCAATAAAAAAAGTAACTATTCCATGCTTTTTTGTTACTTGTAAAAATGATGAAAAAATTCCTCCAGAGGGTGTAAAACAAATTTTTAATAATCACCCGGGAATTAAAAGATATTGGGAAACTGGAGGAAGACATCATTGCGATTCGCTTTGGGAACATCCTGAGAAATATGCTGAGACTGTTAGTAAGTTCTTTAAAGATATTGCAACTGGAAAAATTTATAGTCAGGAAAAAGAGATTGTTATTTATGATAATGAAATAGGGGGAGATTCAAAGTGAAAAAGATTATTATTTTTCTTTTACTGTGTGGTAAAATTTTATTTGCTCATAGGGGAAATTTTATCGAAGTCAATTCGCTTGAAGAATTCAATAACATTATAAATCATGTCTTGCCTCAAGGACCTAATCTGGCTTTGGTTTTCTTTTTTAAATATTCCGAAAGAAATCAAGATAAATTTAAATTTGAAAAATTTTTTAATGCAATTTTAAGAGTAAATAATAAAATTCCTTATATTAATTTAGTTGTTGTTGATTTGGAAAAGAATGATTTATCAAATTTAGAAGATATTTATAAAATTAAAAGAACGCCTTTATTAATGTTATTTAAAGATGGAGATGTATTTGTAGATGAAAAAAATCAATTAGCATCTATTTATGGTTTTATCGATAAAAATAAAATTGAAAGTTTCGTTTTACAAAATTTTGCTCAGGATATTGAAGATATTCAGGAAAAAAATAATATGGGTAGTAATTTTGCAATAGTGCCTAATAGAAAACCTTTATATTATGAATATTTTGATAAAAATTATTATAACCAACAAGTTAATAAAGAGCCTGTTTATCGAGAACCAGAAAAAGTAATTTATTATATTTGATCAAATCGCCATATTCTTGTTTTTGCTATAATAATTGCTAATCTAATTTATATTTGGTTGGCAATTTCATGTTGAATTAAAAGGCAAATTATGGCATTAAAAATATTATTAAATGATACAAATCTTTTAGATAATAAATCTGAAGCAATAGTCTATTTTGTTGAACAGGATTTTGATTTTTCAAAAAATTTTAAAGAAATAGAAAAAAAATATGTTCCTAATCTTGAAAATCTGATGAAAGATCGCAAATTTAAAGGTGGAATGAATAGTGTTTTTATTGTTCCATCAGTTAAAGATTTTTCATATTTTATTTTTTTAGGTTTAGGAAAAAAGAAAAATAAAATCATTTCATTTGAAAATTATCGTCGCGCATTAGGAAAATTAGTAAAAATTTTGCCAAACTATTCAATAAAATCACTCTCCATGAATTTGCCAGAAGTATCTTTATTTGATGTTGATTTAAAATATTTAACGTATCAGACTGCTACTATTTTGAAGATGTCTGAATATATTTTTGATGATTTTATTACGGAATCTGAACGTATTACTGAATTTAATTCAACAATTTCAATTTCAGTTGCAAAAAATCAATTAAGAATATTACAAAGCGAAGTCGAAAAAGGGTTAATAATTGCGGACGCAGTAAATTCTGCAAGGCATTGGGTTGATTTGCCTTCTAATAAATTGCATCCTTCTGATTTGGCAGCACATGCAGAACAAATTGCATTAGATTACAAATTAAAATGTAAAGTTTTTAATGAAGATCAGATTAATAAAATGGGAATGGGTGGTTTAGCTGCTGTATCAAGTGGCTCAGAAAAGGATTGCCGATTTGTGATTTTGGAATATCAAACTAAAGAAAAAGATGCTCCCACTATTTGTTTTGTAGGTAAAGGTATTACTTTTGATTCAGGCGGATTAAGTATAAAGCCGGCGCAACATATGGAAACAATGAAAGAAGATATGTCAGGCGCTGCCGCAGTTATTGCGACTATGAAAGCTTTGGCTCAATTAAAACCCAAAGTTAATATTGTTACAATTGCACCAATTACAGAAAATATGCCAAGTGGAACTGCTGTAAAACCCGGAGATATAGTTAAATTTTACAATGGAAAAACGGCAGAAATTAAAAATACTGACGCAGAAGGTAGATTAATTTTGGCCGATGCTTTATCATATGCCGTCAAACATTTTAAACCTGATGCAATTATTGATTTAGCAACATTAACAGGAGCTTGTGCATATGCACTTGGGCCTTTCTTTTCCGGTTTATTCAGCCAACATGAAGATATTGTAAAACGTGTAACAAAAGCTGCGGAAATTTCCGGCGATTATGTTTGGAGATTACCTTTAACGGATGATTATAAACCAGCAGTAAAATGTGAAGTTGCAGATTTATGCAATATTGGTAAAAAACAATATCAGGCTGGAGCAACAACAGCAGCGTGTTTCTTGCAACATTTTGTCGGTAATGTACCTTGGGCGCATTTAGACATTGCAGGAACGGCATTTAATGTGCCTGACATTTCATATTACAACCCTTATTCTGCGACTGGCGTTGGTGTTAGATTGCTTATTGAATTAGCAATGGAATGGGAATAATCCTTCGATATAATTTTGCTTTCGCAAAATCACTAAGGATGAATTAAATGTTTGCATCAAAAAAAATTGGTGTTTGGGGTTTTGGAATTGTTGGTAAATCCGTACTTAATTTTTTAAAGAATAAAAACTTAGAACTATCGCTTCTTGAAAAAAGAAAACTTACTAATGATGAATTAAATTTTTTAAGTGAAAATAAAATTCATTTTTTGGATCAAAATTTGCATGTAGATAAATTTCTTGAAAATAATGATTTTATTATCCCAAGTCCTGGCATTGATCTAAGAAATTACAAAAGTTATCAAGATAAATTTATTAGTGAATTAGATTTATTTTCTCAAAATTTTAAAAAACCAATTATTTCTGTTACCGGAACTATTGCAAAGACAACAATAAGCCATTTAATTGCGCAAATTTTAAAAAATAAAAATACGAATGCTATTGCTGCAGGTAACATTGGTATTGGAATGTGTGACTTAATTGCAAAACAGCATTCAATTGATTCTGTTGTTCTGGAAGTTTCAAGCTTTCAGCTTGAACATTGTAAAATTTTTTCAGGCGATTTAGCCATCTGGAGCAATTTTTTACCCAATCATTTAGATAGGCATGATGATTTAAATTCATATTTTCAGGCTAAATTTAAGATAATTTCAAATCAAAAAAAAGATCAGAAAAATCTGATTAATTTTTCATTAATTAATGAAATTTATAAATATAAATTCGATGATAGAATATTTAATTTTTTTTGTGAAAAAAGACCTGAAAATCGAGAATTAAAATTACTTTTAAATAGCGATTCACTCTTTTTTATAGAAAATGAGGAAATAATAAAATATCATCAAAATAATTTTGAAAAAATTATTAATTTAAAAAATTTGCCAAAAATTACTTTTATTGAAAATTGGTTAATTATTTGTTCTGCATTATATCTTTTAGGACATGAATTAACTTTTATAAATTCAAATTTATCAGTTCCTGAGCATCGTTTGGAAAAATTTGCCTCATTTGATGAAATTGAATTTTTTAATGATTCAAAATCTACAGTTCCTGATTCCACAATTGCTGCTGTATCAAATTTTAAAAACAGGAATGTAATTTTATTTTTAGGTGGTTTAAGCAAGGGAATAGACCGATCCAAATTAATTAAAGAACTAAAAAATAAAGTTAAATTTATAATTTGCTTTGGAAATGAAGCTGAACAACTAAATTATTTTTGCAAAAAGGAAAATATTAATTCAATTGAATGTAAAGATTTAAATGTGGCTATTGAAAAATGTTTTGAAATAATGCAAAGCAAAGAAGTTGTTCTTTTTTCTCCTGCAGGTTCAAGTTATGATTTATTTACAAATTATATTGAACGTGGGAATGTTTTTAAGGATTTGGTTTTGCAAAAAATTTCAAATTTGGCAAAAATAAAGAAGGTAGAAGTTAACTTAAATAGTTGAGTAGTTAATGTATAGTGAGCGTAAAAATCTTGTTTCTAATTTAAAAATTTTCTTATCAATAATTTTCATATTACTTTTAGTCGGAACAATTTTTATTTATTCTGCCAGCTCAGTTTTTGCAATGGAAAGGTTTGGATCTGCAATTTATTTTGTAAAAAAACAACTTATTGGAGTTCTGCTTGGCTTTATTGCAATGTTTATTATTTCAATTTTGCCTATAAATTTAATTAAAAAATTTGTACCATTAATTTTTTTTTGCGCCTTAATTTTGACTGCATTCACTCTTGTGCCATCTTTGTCACAACAAATTCACGGTTCTAGAAGATGGCTTTCATTATTAGGTTTTACATTTCAGCCTAGCGAGATTTTAAAATACGCTCTAATTGTTTATGTAGCATTTCTTTTAGATAAAAAATCACATCAAAGATTATCTTTTTTAAATAGTTATTTTCCCCTTTTATTAATTTTAGGAATTTCTGCAGGGATATTATTAAAACAACCTGATTTTGGGTTAGCAGTTGCTTTATTTGTTACAGTTTTTATTCTATTGTTTATTGCAAAATTCAGAACAAAATATCTATTTCTAACTTTATTATTTGCAATTCCAACAGCTTTTGCATTAATTTTTTTTAAAAAATATCGTCTTAAAAGAATTTTAACATTTTTAAACCCTTGGGATGATCCGCAAGGCGCCGGATTTCAGATAATTCAATCATTAATCGCGATCGGATCAGGCGGTTTTTCAGGAATTGGAATTTCTAACTCTAAACAAAAATTCTTTTATCTTCCAATGCAACATACCGATTTTATTTTTTCAATAATTGCAGAAGAAACAGGCTTATTTGGTTCGGCAATTTTAATTTTATTATTTGTTCTATTTTTATTTTTTGGGCTTAAAATTGCATGGAAATTTAATGATAATTTCTATGTTTTCAGCACACTTGGTTTTGTAATTTTAATCTCTCTTCAGGGCTTGATTAATTTATCTGTTGCTATAGGAATTTTTCCTACAAAGGGAATAGGTTTGCCATTTGTCAGTTATGGTAATTCTTCTTTAATTTGCAGCCTTGCTATGGTCGGGTTAATTATTAATTTTGTAAGAAATTACAGAAACTAATTTTAATATTCTTGAATTGCTTTTAATTCATTTTTTTTATCAATTTTTATCAAATATTTTGCTTGGCAATCCAACTTATCCATTTCTTTTATTAATGCAGGTAAATGTTTTAAAAATTTTGGCAAGATAAATTCAACATGCATTAAAGACCTATTATCAATTTTAACTTTTGTTTGTTTTATATTTTCTGTTAACTCAAATCTTCTTTGAGAAAATATCGGGCAATTTTTACCGCGATTTCTATTTTTAATTCCTTGAGGATCAAGAACTTGTAATGAATCCATCAAAGAATAAATATTATAAACTTTTTTAAATATTTTATTTTTTGCAAATTCTTTAGTTTCTTCTTGAACTGGGCATGCTAATAAAATAAGCTTATCAATTTTAAAATTTTCACTTTCGCAAACTTTTGCCAGATTTAGTGCTACGTTGCCACCGTGACTATGGGTAATCAAAGTAATTTGAATTTTTTTATTTTTATAAGTTTCAATTATTTTATTAATCTCATTATAAAGAATTAATGCAGCTTCTTCTCTTGCTTTGCTACTTAATTTTCCTGACCATACATATGTAAAAAATGAATCTATTGGAAATTCTACTGGATCATTTTCAGAAATTGACTGCAGTGCAAAATGTATAAAACAATCATGATTTAAACTCATTATTTGTGAAATTCCAGCTGGTCCATAAATAAATTTTTGAAAGAGATTTGTTATTGGAAATGCATTTGTTCCATGAATAAATATTGTTATTTTTGCAATATCACTTTCTTGAACTCTTTTTACAGATATTTCTTTTTTATAATATTTGCAGCCAATAAAAGTTACGCAAATAATTGGAAGAAGAATTAGATATTTTTTATTAAAATGTGAAAGTTTTATTATTTTATTCATATAAAATAATTATAATAGTAATAAAAAATTTATCAACAATTTCTTAATATAATCTTTTTTAGTGGTATAAAAATATGTGAAAAAAGATATAATATCATTATATTTAAGACTTTTAAGGAATAACATGTCAGATAATTCTGCAAATAATCAAAAAATAAGTTACAAAGATACTCTTAATTTACCTAAAACAGATTTTCCTATTAAAGCCAATCCTAAAATTGAAGACAAAGAGTTATTAAATAGATGGGAAAAAGAAGATTTATATATTAAAAGTTTTAATCAAAACAAAGGCAGTCAAAAATTTATTTTGCATGATGGCCCACCTTACGCAAATGGACATTTACATTTAGGACATGCGTACAACAATATTTTAAAAGATATCGTTTGCAAATCACAAAGAATGTCAGGAAAACAAGTTCCTGTAACACCCGGCTGGGATTGCCACGGTTTGCCAATTGAGCAAAAAGTTACTCAAGAACAACCAAATTTAAATAATGAAGATTTAAAAAAAGCTTGTAGGGCATATGCAAATAAATGGGTAAATATCCAAAGAGAAGAGCGCAAAGAGTTCGGCGTTTTAATGAATTGGGCTCATCCGTATCTTACAATGGATTTTTGGTATGAAGCTGCAATTTTAAAAGCTTTTGGTGAATTTGTTGAGCAGGGATTTATTGAAAGAAAAAATAAAACCGTTCCGTGGTGTGCATATGACCAAACTGTTTTAGCGCAATCAGAAATTGAATATGAAGAAAGAAAAGATCCTTCAATTTATGTTTTATTTCCATTACGTGAAGATGTTGCAAAAAAACATTTTTATTCACTAGCTGGACGAGTTGTAAATTTATTAGTCTGGACAACAACTCCTTGGACTTTGCCTTTAAATAGAGCCGTTTTATTAAGACCAAGCACAAATTATGTTGTTTTAGAAATTAATAATGTTTTAGTTCTTATTGCAAAAGAATTGGCAGACAAAATTTGCGCGATGATGCAAGTTGAGAAAAAGATTATTGCAGAAATTAATTCTGACAAACTAGCAAGAGAAAAAGTTTTTCATCCATTTATTTTTGAATTTGAAGTTCCAATAATTTTAGACAATTCTGTGTCTTTGCAAGATGGAACTGCATGTGTGCATTGTGCGCCTGGTTGTGGACCTGAAGATTATGAAGTTGGTATTAAAAATAATTTAGAAATTTTTTCTCCCTTAAGTCCAGATGGAAAATATACAAAAGGCATTCAACCGAAAGAACTTGAAGGAATGTCAGTTTTTGATGCGCAGGGTTGGGTAATAAATGCGCTTTCGGTGCATTCAAGATTATTTTATAAATCATCAATCAGGCACTCTTATCCACATTGTTGGCGTTGCCGCAACGGATTAATTTTCAGAGCTACAAAGCAGTGGTTTTGTGATTTATCAAAAGATAATTTAAGAGAAAAAGTTATAAATGGAATTGATAAATTAACAATGATTCCGGAAAAATCCCACAACAGACTAAAAGCTGCGCTTGAAGGAAGATTGGAATGGTGTTTGTCTCGTCAGAGAGTTTGGGGAGTGCCGATAACTGCAATTTTATGTAAAAACTGCGATGAAGCATTTATTGATAAAAATTTAATAAAAAAAGCTGTTGATGGAATTGAAAAAGAAGGTATTGAATATTGGGATAAAGTTCCAGTGCAAGATTTGGTTTCAAAAGATTTTAAATGTAAATGTGGTAAATCTGAATTCAAGAAAGAAACTGATATTTTAGATGTTTGGTTTGATTCAGGCATAAGTCATTTTGCAGTTTTAAAAGATAATCCTGAATTGCAATTTCCTGCTGATATGTATCTTGAAGGAAAAGATCAACATAGAGGTTGGTTTCAAAGTTCATTGCTGACAAGTTATGTCCTGGAGAAAGAAGCTTGCATGAAATCAATCGTAACGCATGGCTTTACTGTTGATGAGCAGGGCAGAAAAATGTCCAAATCACTTGGAAATAGTGTTGCGCCAAGAGAACTTATTGATAAATTAGGAACAGATGGCTTAAGACTTTGGGCTTCTAGTATTGACTTAAAAGATGAAGTTGTTGTTTCTGAAAATTTATTAAGAAATATTCAGGAAGTTTATAGAAAAATCAGAAACACATGCAGATTTTTACTTTCTAATCTTTATGATTTTGAAATTCAAAAAGATGCTATTGAAGTTACAAAATTAAATTGGATAGATCAATACGCATTAACTCAACTTTATTTTTTAAATGAAAAAATTAAAAAAAATTATCAGGAATGTAATTTTACTGGTGTATTTCATTCATTAGCAGATTATTGTGCAAAAGATTTAAGCGCATTTTATCTGGATATCATTAAAGACAGATTATATGTAGAAAAATCAGACGGAAAATTAAGAAGATCCGCGCAAACTACATGTTGGTATATTTTGGATAATTTAACAAAATTAATGGCTCCGGTTCTTTCATTTACTGCTGAACTTATTTCAGACAATTATCAGAAAAACAAAAATGATTCGATTCATTTACAACAATTTGCAGATATATCAAAAGAATTTAAAAAATTATTTGAGGATATAAAAAAACGTGAATTCAATAAAACTTCTGACGCAAAAATTAAAGAAACTGAATTAATGCATTGGGATGTTTTATGGTTAAATTTAATTCAAATCCGTGATGCAATTTTAAAAGCTATAGAAGAACAACGTGAAAAAGGAATAATTAAACATTCACTTGAAGCGGATGTGACTATTTATCTTGATATTAATAAAAAAGAATTCCAACATTTATTTACATTTTTTAAGGATTTGGAAAAATCAGGGCAAACAATTAAAGAATTTTTTAAAGAATTTTTGATTGTTTCTGAATTTGTTATAATTCAATCTCCCCAAAGTTTAAAAGAATCTGATCTAAAAGGTTTATTTATTGACGTTAAGCGTGCTTCGGGTAATAAATGTCCACGTTGTTGGCAATATACAATTTCTAAAAATGAAAACAATTTGTGTGATAGATGTAAAAAAATTATAGGATAAAAATGAAGAAAATATTTTACTTATTTCTTTTGATTTCAATTTCAAAATTAAATTTTGCAGCAGAAGTTGTAAAAGATGATGTTAAACAACAAGAAATATCAATTGAAACTTGCATACAAAAATGGAATCAGGATTGGGTTTCAAGGCTGGATGAAAATAATAAATTAGCTCTTTGCAAAAGATTATTTGATATAATCAAAAGTGATTTTTTAAAAGATAAAAAAGAAATTGATTTTTCAAACGATGTAATTTTGGTCGGAGCTTTAACTTATGTAGAGGAGAATATTGAACCATTGGTTTTGAACTTTGCTTCAAAATCAAATGAATGTGATCCGGATTTATTAACTTCAAAAGCTTTCGAATTTTCATTGTCATTTTATAAATTTATTTATGATCAATTGCAAGATAAATATGATTTATATTCAGCAAAAGATCTTCAAGAGCAATTTGCAAAAATTAAAAAACAATAAAAAAAATGAAGAAAATATTTTATATTTTTTTAATTATTTTTTTTATAATAAAAAATTTAAATTCTTCTGATTGCAAAGATAATTTTGATAAACTGAATACGGATGAATTGAGGCAATACTTTTTAAAATTACAAGATGAAGATAAGAATTTTGCGTCTAAAGTTGCGCTTTATTTAATTATAAGAAAATATTTTTCTAGTAATACTGCAGCAGAATTTTATAAAGAAAATATTGAAAATCTCAAATCCAGAAAAGAACAAATTTATAATGAAATAGATAAAAAATTTGCAGAAATTTTTTCTTTTCCAACAAAAACAATAGAACGTTGGAGAGAAAAAATTGATGCAAGAGATTTTGGTGCGTGCCATTCATTTTATAAATTTTGTTACAGTAATTTAAATGATGTTTCAAAAAAAGAATTGGAGACACCTGAGAGTGTTGAAAGGGAATTTAAAGACATTGTACAATCAATGTTGAATTCATTTGGAACGGATGAGTAAAAAAACATGAAAAAAATATTATTTTTAATTTTGTTTTTATTTTGCAATCTCAAATGCGCAGAATTTAATAAAGAAGAAGCGATCGAATTTATTGAAGGTTATGTGAAACCTTGGGAGTCAGATTTAAAAAAGTGTGAAATTAATAAAAAATTTATTTTGGCAAAATTATTATATCTTTCAATTTGTAAGCAGTTTTTTAATGATGAACTAGCATCAAAAGAATTAGAAAAAGAAAATGATGTAAAAAAATCGACTGAATTTTTTTATATTGGTTTGTATGAAATTGTTTTACTTTCATTTACCACTTCAATTGAAAATAGGTTTCAATATTGGTTTTGTTTTTTCAAAGCTGTATATGAACAATTGAGTGATGATAAAAAAAAAGAATTAATATCACCTAAAGAGCTTGAAGAACAATTTAATAAATTACATCTAGGGTAAAATGAAAAAATTATTTTATATTTTTTTAATTATATTTTTTAAAATAAATAATTTAAATGCTTCTGATTTCAAAGATAATTTTGATAAACCGAACATAGATGTTGCAAAAGAATATTTTTTAAAATTAAACGGTGAAGATAAAAATTTTGCTGCCAAAGTTTTGTTTTATTTAATTAGATATAAATATTTCTGTTTGGAAGATGCTTTAAAATTTCATAAAGAAAATATTGAAGATTTTAAAGATAAAAAATCACAAATTTATGATGACATGAGTAAAATATTTCAAGTCAATTTTTGGACTGTAAATTTTTTAAGCATTACTTTTTCTGGTCAATGTCAACTAAATACTAAAGATGTTGATGCATGTTATTCATATTATGAATTTTGTTGGGGTAAATTAGATGATAATTCGAAAAACGAATTGTGGATCCCTGAACAAATGAAGAAAGAATTTAAAACAATGATAGAAGACACAATTAGAAAGTTAAATGACGGGTTTGAATGAAAAAAATATTTTATTTATTGTATTTAGTCACAATTTCAAATTATGCAGCAGAAACTCAATCTAAAGCAAATTTAAATATTCAGGTAACATCAATACGAGAATATGTTCAGCAATGGAATGACGAATGTTTTTCAAAATTGAATGAAGATCAGAAATTTTTGGTCACTAAATTGATTCTGTTAAAAATTGAAAATGAATTTTTGGGTGAAAGAAATGATTTTATAGCCTGGCAATCAAAATTTTCACCTGAATTATCCACTTTAATTTACAATTATATTGTCAGGATTTTTTATAATAATATTGAAGACATTCAAAAAAAATTTGCTATTGCTATAGAATTTTATAAATTTGCATATGGAAAAATTGATAGAAATGAGGAATTAATTAAACCAGAAGAACTGGCAGAAAGATTTAAAAAGGTAAATAACGGATGAAAAAAATATTTTACTTGTTATTTTTAATTTCACTATCAAATTATACCGCCGATTGTAAAATGGGTGATAGTTTTATTAAAGATCAGGTAAAGTATTGGAATGAAACCTTTTTTTTAAAATTGGCTGATGAGAAAAAAGGACAGGTAACTTTATTAATCTTTTATTGGATAAAGTTAAATTTTTTCAAGCTAAAATCTGAAGAATTTGAAAAATTACGCAGAGAAATAAATTTTGAATCTTGGAAAGAGGAAGAAAAATCTGCATTTCTTTATTTTAGAAAGAATATGGAAGTGATTGCTGCTTGCAGTTTGTATGGTCGAACTACTCATTTAGAATTTCTTGAAGGAAGTAATGAAGAAATTGCGAGTCAGCTAAAATCTTTAAGACAAATTCATATGAAGAAAAATTTCAAGGTATGTATGGCTTTTTATTCAAAAGCATATAAATACTTAAATGACCATGCAATAAAAATGAATGATAAAAATGTAATCGGACCTAAAGAATTTGAGCTCATTTCAACGCATTTTGCTTAATTTTATTTTTTAAATTTTCTAGTGTAATTCTGCCTAGTACTGTTTCTTTTAACGAACCATTTTTATAGAATAGGGTGGTTGGAATTGGCCCAACTTTGCAAATTGCTGCAATTTTTGGATATTTATCAATATCAAGTGATAAATATTTTATCTGAATTTTTTTATTATCGATCATTATTTCTAGATCTTTAGCTGCTTGTTCAAATAATGGAGCATATAATTTGCAAGGCTGACACCATGTTGCATAAAATTTAACAACGGCAATACCCTGAAAGTTTATTTCTTTATTATAATTTTCTATCTGTTGATTTATTGGTGAATTTTTCAATTCGGTGATTGCCGAATGAATTGAATTAATTAATAGAAGAGTTATGGTCAAAATTTTTATTTTCATTGCTTTTCCTTTTTTAAATAAAATAGGAAATTTAAAATTTAAAAGTAAAGGGTATTAAATTTTTTTCTAATGTCGTATAATTCTTACTTTATATCAACTTAATCATATATAATAAGGGTGAGAGATGTGGTCAAAATAAAAATTCCCTGTGGGTGTAATTTTTTATTTTTCCCCCATCTCTCATTGTACTTCGAAGCTAAAATTAGATGTAAAGATGTACCAATGCCATGACCCAATGAGGAGTTGGCAGTGATTTGCGAAAACAAAATGTATCCATGTCGAATGGGAGATCTGTTAAAGAATTACTCTTTTTCATTGACCAATTTCATTATCTTCTTACCTTTTTCTATAATCTGAGTTAAGAAATTCTTTAATTCTTTGTCAGAATCGGTTAGAAAATCATTAATTTTTTCTAATTCAGAATATTTTTTATCCAAACCGTTATAAAATTCCTTTAATTTATTTTTATAAATTTCTTGAGCGTCTTTACTCAACTTTGATACAGAGGAGTTTATATTTTGTACAGATTTGATCGCATTATCATGTTGTATTAAAAATTCCAAATTTATTGAACTTAACCTTGATTTTTTTGATTTATCATTCAGTTTATTTAGCGTCGAATCTAATTCTTTTGAAATATTATCTAATTTAACTTTTAAATTTTGAATATCATTGTCAATTATTGATTTATCATTTCTAACCAATGGAAAATTTCTTTTTATAGGATTTTCTTTATCTTTTGTTTCTTCCTGAGCTTTCTTGTCATCGGCAGGTTTTTCAACTTTACTAACATTAGACGGAACCGTTGCAGGTATAGTAGTTGCCTGCGTAGTATTTGCGGCAAAATAAGATGGATTATATCTTGAAGGCGAAATTTTTCTATTTATCCGTTCAGGAATATCAGGAGTTGTTTGTGAGCTATTAGATATTAATTCTGGTAATTCTTCTTCTTTTTGAGATTCTTTTATTTCTTTTAATTCTTTTGGTACATATTTTTGAAATAAACCTTCAATATCTTTTAAAATATTTTTTTCAATAATATGATTTTCGAGGAATTTTATTAGCTCTTTCATTTTTTCCTGAGCGCAAGCCATTTCATCATCTTCGCATTCTTCATCAAAGGTGATTTGTAATCCTGCAGTATCAGGAACCGAAAATTTTAATTTATTTGTTAATTCTTTTTCAAAAGCTGATAAATTATTTTTTAATAAAATAAATTCATCAGATCCCAAGATATTTAACAAATTATTTTTAGTCACTACTCTCTTTAGTAATGATTCTAAGAAAGAAAGTTTTACAAAAATTTTGTTAGAAACTTGTGGTAATGAATTTAATTTGCATTTAATATTGGCTATTTTATCCAATATTTTATTTAAAAGACTTTTTACTTCCTGGGTTTTTGAAGTGTAAGGTACTTTTTCTTCCTCAGATTTTTTCTCTTCCTTTGGTTCCTGCTCAACTTTTACTTCTTCAGTTTGCTTTGTTTCTTCTTTTGGTTTTTCTTCTAATAATTTTTTTACTTCATCATAGCTAACGCCAGTCAACTTGGATGTTTCTTCCAATACTTTCTTTTTTTCCTCTTCGGGTAATGCATTTAATAATTCATTTGTCATTTTCATTAGTTCATCTTCAGGAATATCCTTAAAATCTTCAGCGAATTTATTAAACAATTCCTCTTCGCTTAAATTGCCTAATTTTTCAAATTCGGCATCAAGCTTTTTTAATTCTTCTGGGCTTAAAGAAGCTAAAGGATCAGTCGTAGGTCCGAAAGCCAATAAATTGAACAAAAAACAAAAGAAAATAGCTAACTTTTTAATAATTTTCATTTTTAACTCCATATGTTATGAATAAACATAACAAAACAATAATTAAATATTTTCTATATGAAATATCCATTTAATATCTATTATAGCGGTTTTTTTCTAATAGAGCTACTAGTAGCTATAGGCCTTTTGTCAATATTTTCACTGCTGGTAGCCCAATATCAGGTTAAAATAATATCAGTGGAATATGATTCCTTAAAATACCGACAGGCTTTAAATTTAGCCAACGATATCATTGAAGAAATTGCAATTAGTAAGAGTTTTAAAAATCAATTCTTAAAAGATGATTTTACCGTAAATCTTGAATCCTTAGATGGGTTATTAAAAGGGGAAAACCTAAAAAAGGGTAATGAGCAATCAAATCTTAAAAGGCTTTCTTTAAATAGAATTTCTGTGAGTTGGTTTAATTTTTCTAAAAAACGTCAACAGATTTCTCTGGAGTTTGGGGTTATTGTATGAAAAATAAATCAGGATCTCTTTTAATAGAAATACTTATTTATTTGTTTCTTTCGTCGATTTTTTTATTATTACTTTTTCAATTTGTTATAAACTCATACAGAGAATACAAAAATATTAACTTAAATAATTCAAAATTAGTCCGCTCACTAATAAGTTTAGATCTTATAACAAGTGATATTCAAAAATCTTCAAAAGAGATTAAGCGTTGGAAAAAAATTGCTGATTCAGAAATAATTTTTTCAATAAAAAATATTGATGTTGGCTGGCATTTTAGTGAAAGTAGATTGTATAGAATAGAAGGGCAGTATGATCAAAATAAAAATAGCTGGCAAAATAAAATTGAATCTTTGGCTGCAGTCAATTTATCAAATTTCAATTTTTTAATTTACAAAGCTGCCGAAGAAATCAAATTAATTAAAATCAATTTTGGAATTTTAGTTGGTAAAAAAATTAAGCAATTCTCAAAATCTGTAAGCCCGCGTATTGGCTTAATTGGCTTAATATGAAAAAGAAAGATGGTTCAGTAATTTTAATTTTAGTAATAATATCCGCCATAATTTTGTTGTATTTTATAAATGGACAACAAAGTGCAGAATTTTTAATGTTGGCTAATTTAAAAAAATATAAATTTGATAAACAATTTAGAGTTACTGAATCTTTATGTAATTTTGCGATCGTAAAATGTTTCAATAATTTTGACCTTTATATTAAACAATCAAAAGAACAAAATGATTCATTAAATTTGATATTGTATAATGGGCTTTGGCCGGCCAATTCAAATAAATTTAAGGGCCTTGCAAAAATTACTGTAAAAGAACTAAAGATTGTTATTGAATCACAAACTTTTGATCAACAAAATAAAGATGTTTGCGTAATAAATTGTTGTTTGCTTGAAGAGGAAATACAAAATCCTAATTCAGAAAAAATAATTAAAAAAATTAACTTAATTGATTGGCAAGTGAATTGAAATTAAATGTATCGATAGATTCAGTAAAAAAATCTATATTACTATTTTCTTCATCTGTCATCTTTGCTCTTTCATTCATTTCGCCAGATTCAATAGGCTTACTTACATTTTTTTATTTAACTCCAATTTTTTATCTTGGATTAAAACATTCATTATCTTTTAAATATGGTTTTTTTTGGGGAATTTGTTTTTACTCGATTCATTTTTATTATTTGTTTATTTTGATTCATGAGAAAGGGCAAGGGGAGTTTAAACAATTTGCAGCGGTATTTATTATTTTTTATTTTTCATTTTTTTCCGGATGCTGGTTTTATTTTTCAAATAAATTCTCTAAAAACAAGGGAATTTATTATAAAGCAATTATCTGGTGTTTATTAACCTTTTTATTTATTTTTATTAACTATAATTTTATTTTTTGGATTTTTGGGTCAAATTCAGGCTACGTTCTAACGCATCCATTATTGCCATTGATTAATTGGAATCTACTAAATTTTCTTCCAATAATCGGAATTTGGTTACTTACCTTAATTTTAATAATTTTTTCTATGTTATTAACGCTGTTGTTAATAAATAAAAAAATGACTTTATTTTTATTTTCTTTAATTTGTTTTTTTCCATTTTTCGCTTGCATATTTATTTATAAAGAAAAAATCATTGATAAAATTGATTCAAATGAAATTGGATTTATAGATAATTCAGATAATTCAAATAATCCTTATGATATTGCAAATAATATCAAGTCTAAGATTTTGCAACTGGTTAAGCAAAAACCGAATATAAAGATTATCTTATTACCTGAATCTGCATTTCCTTTTGCCTTAAATGAATTTGAGGAGATCATTAACTGGTGGTTTTATGAATTAAAAGATAAAAAAATACATATTCTGTTAGGTTCTCACAGAAAGGAAAAAGGTAAAACTTTTAATACCTCATATCATTTGTTTGATAGCCGTATAATTAATTATTATGACAAAACAAATTTAATATTTTTCTCTGAATATTTACCCGATTCTTGGAAAATAATTGGTCTTTCAAAGCTTTTTTTAAATAATTCTAAGGAATTTTGTCCTGGAAAAGAAAGGAATACTATTTTTGAAATTGGAAATTTAAAAATTCAACCTTGTATTTGCTCTGATTTGTTTTTGCAAAAAAAGCTATTTAAAGAATTCGATTTTATTTTATTTTTTATGAATATTAATTGGTTTTCTATAAATTATATAAAAAGACTTCTATATTTATTTATTAAATTTAAAGAATTGGAATTAAATAAACTAATAATTTATGTAGATAATACAACTCAAAGATGAATTTATTAATCTCAATTAACCATCATTCTCAATTAACCATCATTAGATTGTTTAATTTTGAATTTTTCACCTTTAAATGGACCAATTAAGAAAACTAAATCTAATTCTTTATTTAATTCTTGTAATTTTCTAAAAAGCTTTTCAAAATTTTCAATTAGCTCAGATTTTGACATTTTACTAATTTTTCGAACATCAATAAATTTTAAATCTATAAGAATAAATTTTCCTATTGTTTTATGAACTAAAGATTTTTCTTTTTTTGACAAATTTAAATTATAATCTTTATGGTCTAACTGAAAAATTGAATAATAAAGAATGTTTAATAACATAACATAATCTTTTTCGTCCAATTTATATTGATTCGCAAAATTAAAAAATAAAGTTTTACCCTTATCTTTTCCGAAGCTGATTTTTGGATCTTGCCCTTTCATTGTTGTATATTCTTTAAAAAGATTTTGATAAAAATCAATTAAATTTAAAATACTTCTTTCGTATATAATAGCAGCAGCAAGTTCAAATAACTCTGATATTAATTCTAAGTCTTCATCTCCATCAGAATCTGAATCATCACTTTGAAGAAGTGATATAAAATTTAACGCTGAAATAATTTCTTCCTCATTGTTAGTAATCATTTGCCTAATTTTATAATAAATTAAACTGATAGTATGATTTAAATAATTTAAAGGTATTTGAATATTTTCTGTAGATTCTTCTTTATGTTCTTCCATTGGCTGAAGATCAGAAGAATTTAATGAAAAAATAAATAAAAATGAAAATAAAATCTTTTTTTTAAACATAATATCTTCAGTAAAAACCCCAATTAATATAATCTTATTCTAAATTAGTGCAAACCATTTCCAAAGATTCTTATTTAAATATCATTAATTTTAGGTTATTATTAAAACATAAAGATAATATATCTAAAGGATTAACCATGAAAGTTTATTTATTAAAAGATATTGAAAATGTGGGTATTTCAGGGGAAATTATTAACGTTAAAGAAGGTTATGCTGCAAATTTCCTATTTCCAAAAAAACTGGCTATTGAAATAACAAAAGCGAATCATGATTTTTACGCTAAAAAAGCCAAAACTATAGAAAACAGAAAAGAAGCCATTTCAGAAAAAAGTTCAATGTTATCTGAAAAGATTAAATCTTTAAAATTTACAATTAAAAGAAAAATGCATGATGGCGACAAGCTTTATGCATCAATAAGTCCTTCAGAAATTGCTGATTTATTGGCAGCTGAAAGTATAAAAGTAGCTAAAAATCAGATTATTTTGGATAAACCAATAAAAACTCAAGGAACTTTTGAAATAACTGTAAAGCTTTCCAATCAATTGCAACCAAAATTAACTTTAAAAGTTGTTCCTGAATAATTTTTTCAAACGTAAAATTCCTGATGCAACAAAATTTTCATAAGAAACCCAAAGCATCAACAGAAACGCTTTTGGGAAAACAATTACCTGCAAATACTGAAGCGGAAAAATCCGTTCTTGGAGCAATATTATTAAATGATGAAAATTTTGCCCAGGTTTCAGAAATATTAATTCCAAATGATTTTTACTATCAGGCGCATAAAGTCATCTTTGAAATAATGTCTGAATTGGCTCAAAAATATAAAAGAATTGATTTGTTAACATTACAGGATGAATTGCAAAAAAAAGAACAATTAGAAGCAATTGGTGGCTTGGTTTATTTAATTTCCCTTCAAGAAGAGATTCCTGTCATAGGTTTAATTCAGCAACATGCAAAAATAATAAAAGAAAAATCAATTTTAAGAGAATTAATTAATTCAGCTACAGATATAATTACAAATTGCTATGGACAGAATGAAAAAGATATCGAATCAGTTCTTGATTCTTCTGAAAAAATAATTTTCCAAATTTCCAATAAACGTTCAAATCATTCATTTGTGCAATTGAATATTTGGTTAAAAAAGACATTTTCACATTTATCTGATATTAAAAGTCATAGCAAAGGCGTAACAGGAATTTCTACTGGTTTTAGACATTTGGATGAATATACTTCTGGATTGCAAAAAAGTGATTTAATTGTTTTGGCTGCAAGGCCATCGATGGGTAAAACTTCTTTAGCTTTAAATATTGCCTTAAATGCGGCAATTAATGAAATTGTTGTAGGTTTATTTTCTCTAGAAATGTCTGCAGAGCAGTTAACATTACGTTTACTTTCAACTGAATCACAAATTGCGCATCAAAATATAAGAAATGCTACAATAAGTTCTGAAGAGTGGATGGAATTGACAAAAGTTGCAGCAAGATTGTCAGATTATAAATTCTTTATTGATGATACAGCTTCTTTAACTGTTATGGATTTACGAGCAAAAGCGCGCAAATTAAAAGTTGAACAAAATTTACAATTTCTGGTGGTTGATTATTTACAACTTTTAAATTCAAATAAAAAGCATGAAAACAGACACCAGGAAGTTTCAGAAATTTCCCGCTCTTTAAAAGCTTTAGCTAAAGAATTAGAAATACCGATTTTAGCGCTTTCACAACTTTCGCGCGCTGTTGACAGCAGGATGGATAAAAGACCAATGCTTTCTGATTTACGTGAATCGGGCGCAATTGAACAAGATGCTGATTTGATTATGTTTTTGTACCGTGATATTGTTTATAATCCTGAATCAGAAAATCCTTCAGGAGCTGAATTAATAATTGGAAAACAAAGAAATGGTCCAACAGGAACAATTAATTTGCAATTTTTACGAGAACTTACAAAATTTGAAGATTTTGATTAAATTGGATTTTTAGTCTAAACATTCAAGAAAAGGTCGGCACTTTCTGTCATTTCTATCTTTCTGAAGAGAATCTCCCAGACAACAAATTATGGCAGGATGGCCTTCACATTCGTCTCCAATTTGACATTTATCACCATATCTTTTTTGTGATGTCATTCCCATATTTTGTAACAGTAAATTTTTGGGTTTTTGGCAAGTTGAACTGCCCCATTCACCAAGGCAAATTAAACCTGGGCAACATGTTTCAATAAAACCCCCTCGAACACAACTTGCTCCTTCAGGCATACAGACTCGGCCAAAAATATTAATTACAGAAGTTGTAACTAAAAGCATTAAAAATAATATCTTTTTCATTTTTCTCCTTTTTTATTGATTTTGCTCTATTTAAAATCCACTTAATTTTAATGAATAATCAACAATTTCAGATCCATTTAATGAATTTTTAATTTGTTCATAAATTAACGTTGCAATTTCTAAAGTAATTTTTTTATTTCTATATTTTTCATGTAATTGATAAAATTTATCGAGAAGACCGAGAGCATCATCTCCAAATGGCATATTATTTTCAAGTAATTTATTGGTTTCAGAAAATGATGCATTATTTGCAGTTAATATTAAAAAATCTAAAATTACTTTTTTCTTATCAGCGTTTAAATCAGTAAATGCTTTACTTTCAATAATTGTTTTTGCTGCTGCAATGGCTTCTTTACATTCTTTTGATTCGCAACTCTGAATTTCCACGCTGTTAAAAGCTAAAATCGTTAATAAAAATAATATCTTTTTCATACTTATCCACCTCCATTCACTCGATTTTCGTATTTACTGAAAAGTAAGTCAAAAACGGAACTAAAATATTTTTTATCAAGCTGTGGGTTATTCCCTTTTGATAAGTCCATAATTTTTTTTATCCAATTGTACACATCAGCCCATTCATTAGCATACTGTTCTATCATTTCAGCCGTTACATTATCCATTTGCTCATCATTTTCAAAGGAGTTTTTTATTCTTTCAAAGATATCTGTAATTACGGCTAGTTCTTGATTGTCTAATTTCGAAAATTCTTCACTTTCTATAATCTTTTTAGCAGTTGCAATAGAATCCTCAAGTTGCTTTGATTCATCTTTACTAAACTCACATGGCTTTCCTGCTTGACAACTCTGAAGTTGCGCTCCATTGAAAATTAAACTTATTGTAATTAAAACTATTGCCTTTTTCATGTTTTCCTCCTTTTATCACTCTCTTATCTTATTAATTACAATTATATAATAAAGTTTATTGCAAAAGCAATAATTTATTGCTTTTAACTTAAAAAATATGTTACAGTTAGAAAAAAGGAGAGGTTATGAAGAAAATATTGCGAAATTCCTTGTTAATGGTGTCTTTAATAGTCAATCATTATGACTTGCATTCAATTCCCGAATTGGAAGATAAAGCAAAAGATCTGGTTGATGAGTCGATAGCTGCAGGATTTGCTCAGGAGTTATTTGAATATTTATATTATAAACGAGTATTTAATTATTTTAAGGCAAAAGAAGAACTGGGTGAAGCTTATAGAAATGCATGGAATAATTTAGAGAAATTCGAGCAGGACGTGCCACGAGCAAATAAGGCAACATATGAAAAAATTAAATTGTTATTTAACAAAGCTGATGAGCTTATAAAGAAAGATCTAAAAATCGAAGCAATAATATTAGAAAATCTTTTTGATAAATTAAAAGTAAACTCGAAAGTGCAATTTAAATATCGTCCCAAAAAAAACTATTATATAAGTTGGCGAGATGTTTTATGATAAATACCGTTTATGAAACTCTATTTGAACAAATAATTCAAATTATAACGTCTTAATTCAAGGATTTATTCTTTGAATAATCGCTTGTAACTTATCAATATCAGAAGCTTTACATGAAATCTTGTCGATTTCTTGTAAAGCTTTTCTTGCTAATTCACGATTTTTGATTTGATCATTTTGTTCTGAATAGAAGCGATTGTTATCCAAGTTTTTATCAAAATTATTAACTTCATCTAATTTTGCCTGCATTTTTTTTTCTAAATCTGTCAATTTTGCAAATTTATCTTTCCATCCATCCTGTGAATCAGGAATATTCTTTTTTAACTCTTTTCTGTATTCTTTTACTAATTTGTAGTAATCAATTTTGACGACACAATATTTTGTAATTAAATTCTTTTTTGTATTACTCAATTTACAAATTGCAGCCATTGCTTCATCAATGGTTCCATTTGTTTTATTAGATGATAAAATCAGTAAGAAAAAAATCACAATATTTTTTTTAAACATATTTTTTTAAATCTAAAATTATATTTCTTATTTTAACAAAAATTAAGGAGATTTATAAGTGATAATTTTAGGAATTGACCCGGGATTTCAATTTTCTGGATTTTCAATAATAAAAAAAGAAAATGGAAAAATAATTTTAATTGAATATGGCTTTTTAAAAATGAATCCTGCAAAGCACTTGTCAGTGCGGGTTGGAGAATTTTTCAATTATTTTGAGCAAAAAATAACTTTTTTTAATGTTACTGATATTTCTATCGAAACTCCATTTCTAGGCAAAAATGCTCAAAATTTTTTGAAATTGGGTTATTTACGTGGAATTTTATATTTACTTGTAAATAAATATAATTTAAAAATTCATGAATTTACGCCAAGGCAAGTAAAATTATCAATAACAGGATTTGGAGGGGCTGGCAAAGATCAGGTTGCACGTGTTGTTTTTCAGTTGTTTCCTGCAATCAAATTACCAAATAAATATGATGTTACAGATGCAATTGCAATAACTTTATGTGGCGCGTGGCAACAAAAATTAAACACTCTTGATTTTTCAAAATAGAAATTTGTAGATTAATTCGGGGTAGGGGTAAGAATTTTGCAAAAAGGAGAAAGTATGAATATCGATCGTACTCTCCATGGGACAAGCTTTTTAAAATCTTCAAGACAATTTAAAGAACCACTTTGTGAAAATGATATTATTTTTTTACAAAAACAATTTATGAATCCTGGAATTTATAATCTTGATACAATAAATTTAAAATCAGGAAGATCAGTAATTAAAACAATTTTAAATTCTCTTAATTATTATAAAAATGTTGCATTTGTTAGTGAAAGCAACGTCGACGTTAATTTTGCAAATCTGTATGAAATCATAACATTGCAACAATTAAATTCTTATGATGAAATTTTTCAATATTTTATTAATCAATTTGATTTTGATTTTATCTGGATTGAAGAATCTGATGATAATTTAATCAAAACAATCAAAGAAGTTATCATTGAACTTGGATTCAATAATTATTTGCCAGTAATTTTATACAACAAAATTAATTATACGTAATTCTGAATTAACAGTCGAAAAATCTAATTTTGATATGGTAGGTTTAACTCGACGCTTTGGCAAATCACTAACTAAATCTGGATTTTCTTTTTTTAAATACCTATATAATCGGCAATAAAATTCCATTAAGAAGGTAACATCTTCATTTTTATCAATATCTTTTTTTAATATAGTATTTTCAAGGCAACCTGTAAAAAAAAGCTTAAAAGGTCTATTTGGTTTTTGTAAAGTTTTAAGTTGAAGCTCATTAAGCTTTTCTAATATTGCTTGTAATTCTGCAACGATTTTTTCATCAAATTTATTATAAAGTTTTATTTTAAAATCAATTATTTTAGCAAGATATTTTAAACAAATTTTTCCATCTTCACTGTGTTTAAGGAATCCAAAACTACTTAATTCAATTGTTTCAAAATATTTTTTTACATGTATTTTTTCAGATTCGCAACTAATCAAATTTGTAACTATTGAAAAAGCCATTAAGCTCAATAAAATTTTTTTAATCATTTGTCGTCTCTCTATTAATCTATAGGGATTTTTATACGAATTGTAAAATTTTTTACATAGTTTGGATTCATTTCTTTTAGATAACAATACGATTTATTATGAATATTTAAAACATACCATTTATCTTCATATTGTGATATTCGCTTTATGTAGGAAATAAAAGCATTTAAATCATCTTTATTACATCCTTGAATTTGTTGTTTTTCTAAATCAGACAACATTATTTTTAAATCTTCAATTTCGTCTTTAACTTTTTCGTTTTCTAACCTTTTAGTTGTTATTTTCAACACTATAGTTAAAAATATTCGTACAGTTTCTTTGCAACATACTTTTACTTTATCAATTTTACGTTTAAATTCTGCATCAAATAATGAATCGATTGGATCCATGGATTTCATAAAAATTCCAGGGGTGGATTTGTTTTTATATTTTGAAATAACTAAAAGCTTTGGATTTTGTAAATCCCTAATATCTTTCGGATTAGGCTTACATTCTATCAATTTTACGTAATATTTTCTGTAGATATTTAATAAACCCTTTCTATCTTCTTTTTGACTAAAGTTATTTATTTCTTTTCTAAAAATTTCAGTTGCAGTTTGCCCAATTATCTTTTCTAATTTTTCTAATTCATTGCTTGCTTCTGCAATAAATACATTTCTTTTGCTTAAATATTGATCTTCCAATGGTTTAAACTCTTCATAATTTTTAAATCTTAGTGCATGTTCCGCTGCTTCAGTTAGGGCAATTCCTTCATCCATTGCTAAAATCATGCATTTAATAACTCTACATTTTTGCGCATAAATAAAAATATAATCATCGTTTGTTGGAGCATTTTCTTTAAAGTCATCAACATCTTTAAGAATCATCGTATTTATTTGTGAACAAAAGAATAAATTTAGAAAGATCGTTAATTTTAATAGTTTTTTCATGATTTTCGGTTCTTCAAATTCTTTTTTATTATCCATTTTATAACTTTAAATTCTATTATATTAAAATTATATCAAATTTATTAGAAATGTAAACTTCATTCAAAATTAATATATAATTGATTACTAATTGAATATTGGCCGAATTTCATTGGAATTGAATAAAAATAAGGCTTTAGATTAGCGATTCATCTGATAATGTATATTATGTAAAAACGTAAATTATATCCAAGATTTCACTTTAAACGCGGATTTTTGAATTTTTATGATTTTTTGATAAATTTTTGTTCATTTTCTTACCTCATAAGAGAATCTAATAGAATCTAACTACAATGAATTTAAAAAATCAACAATTTTTTTAAATTTTAAAAGAAGGCAATTTTGAGGTATCTGATTCGAAAGAATCAAAAAAAGACAAAAATTGACCATTTTTATCAAACTTTTTATCATTAAAGCCGTAAAAAATTTTATCTTTAAATAAAACTGGTGAAAAATTGCAATTTTGTGCAGAAGTTTTTCTTTCAATTTTTTTATCAGTTAAATCAAAAGAAAATATATTTACAGATAAATCTGATTCATTTGCGTTACAAAAATAAATTTTATTATTCAATAATTTAGGCAAAAATGGCAAAATTGATTCATATAATCTTTCATTATTAGAACCGAATAAATATTTAATCGGCAAAGAAAAATCAAATAATTTTTCTTTGTGCCAATGCTTCTGCTCGGTTTTAAAAAAATTCCAGTAAGTAAAGAATAAACATTTATTTTCACGATCTACTAAATTAGCGTGCTCTAAAAAAAATCCCTGATTAGAATTTATCATAATTAAAAACGCAATATGCATATTCTCTAAAGTTAAAATCTCTATAAAATCGTTATTCTTTATTTTTAGATCTTTTGGATATCGCAATTTTATAATTTGAAAATTATTCTGATTCCGCCTGATACAAAATAAATCTGATAAAATTTTTTGAGGATAAAAATAATCTGATTGTAAATCTTCTTTAATGCAATAACATTTTTTATCAGCTAAATTGTAATGGAAAATACAGAAAAAATTCTTTTTTTTTGCGCTGAAATAGAAGTTCTTTTCATCAATCCATTCAATATTTGTTAAATCATAGATTAATTCATTAAAATTAATTGTTTTAGGGGATCTGGAATTGAAATTTTTTATTCTTAATTTTCCCTGATCAATAAAACTAAATCCTGCGTGATTCGGCATAAGTTTTATGTTCCCTGGCAGATAAATGGAAAGTAAACATTTTTGAATATAATTATGTTCCATATTTAATGATAATAATTCCATTGAATACAATGATTTTTGGTGCAAAACATAGATAAAATTATTATCAGCGGCAACCGGATAGACAAATTCTTCTGGATTAAGGGCAAGCTCATAAATCACAAAGAATAATAAAATAGCTTTTTTTATCAAAATAATCCCTTTTTTTAAAGACTTTATCAGATAAATTATGAATTTCATATTATTGACTTTCAAATCATATTTATATTACAATTAGTATTAAATGATACTTAAAAGAGGATTATTAGATGAAAATTAATTGTTTAAATATCGTTATTTGCTTATTTTTACTATTTTCGGCCTCATCATTGAATTCAGAACAAGAAAAATTAAATCAAACTGAATTTTCTCAAATTCCTCAGGAATTCGTTACACTTTTTCAGTCGGTTACTCCTGACGAACAGAAAATCATGGCTATGTTAGTTTTTTATCAATTAAAACTTAATGAAGCTCAAATGGCTGAAACTCGAAATTGGCAAGAATATAATCAAAAATTAAAAGATGCGATAGAAAATACAAAAGATCCAAAAAAAATAGAACTTTTAAAAAATATTAAAAGAAGCGGCGAACCAGAAAATGAAGAGCAAAAAATAATCTGGAATGAATTTGACCTGAGTGAGTTTCAATATAATGCCCTTTTAATATCAAATCACGTTAAATGCATAAGAATTTTAGGATTAATTGAAGCAATTAGTGAGTCGGAAAAATTTGCCGCGTCCACTAAATTAAAAAATCTCATTTTAACCATTTTGAATAATATTGCTCAACAATTTAAAAATAAGGAAGATTTAAAATCCAAAGCAGAAAGATTAAAAACGCAGCATGAAATTATTTTTAAATTTTATAAATTTATTTACAATGAACTTAAAAAAAATAAACTTACATTAAATATCACAATCGGATTTGATGAAAGATTACCAGATCCGAATGATATTTTAGAAAATCGTTTATATCCTGGTTATGTACCGCGAAATTGTCCATATTTACTATAATGGAAAAAAATGACGAAAATAATTTTAACAATTTTATTGTTATCTATAAATATCATCCAAAGCAGTGAAATCGCGCTTAACACTGAAAATAAAGAAGAACAAGAAAAATCTAAAGAAGTAGATCTTTGGTATAATAAATTTGTAAAAAAATTAGATTTTACTGAAAAATACATTTTATTAAATTCATTATATCAACAAATTCAGTTTATATATGAATCGATTCTTGATGAGAAAGCAGAGGAAAACTTTGTTGATGAAATCGACGAACTTTCACGACTACCTCAACCTCAAATTAAAAAAGCAGCAATAGAATTATTAGAAATGGGTGATGCTGAATTTTATTCAATTGCATTTGAAAAATTAGCTAAGGAATTAGAAATGCAATTTTTAATAGAACAGTTGCAAAAAAAGCTGGATGCCATTCATCTTTTTCATAACTAGAAAAATTAATAAAATTTGATATTATTAAAAGATTATTACAATTTATAAAGGGACTTCATGAAAAATCTTTTAAAAGTATTAACTTTTATATCGTTATTTGCATTTCAGATAAAAACAGCTGAAATGCTTGATCAATCAGTATTGCAAGATTTACAAGAATCACTTGCTGAATATATAACTCCTTGGATTAAAGAAAATTTAGGAAATTTAGGAAAAGAAGATAAAGAAAATTTTAAAAAAATACTTGTTCATTATAATTTAGTTATTATTTCTGAAAATGATTTGGCGATCGTACCCGCTGCAAAGCAGAGATTAATAGAGATATGTTATCAGCAATTATCTAGTAGGGTAAGGTTTTTAAATAGATTATTGGAACAGCAAAATGATACAGTTAAAAATTTAAATCAAAGTTTACTTGGATTAATCGCTGAATGCTCAAAAAAATTTGAAAATATTGCAACATGCAAATCTTGGGTTGTTAGTCCCATTCTTGAATATTTAGAAACAGGTAAATTAAAAAATGTTGAAAAAGATATTAATCTTTGGGATGAATATTCAGATGTTCGTCAATCCTTAGTCAATTTTCAGCCAACTCATCCGGATTTATATCCAATCTCACAAGAAGCTTAATTACAATTGAATTAAAAATTTAACCATCTTTAAATTAATTCAAATAGCGGTTTAAAAGAAATAATTTCTTTTAAACCGCTATTTTTTTGTCTGATAAAATTGATATAAAAAATAAACCACCGCATTGACCAAAGATCAATGCGATGGAAAAAAGGAGAGTAGTAATGAAGCCTAGTTTAATTTATGAAATAGTTGATAACTATTTCTTTTATTCATTATGAATAAATTTTAAAAAGTGTCAATATTTAATTACAAACATTTTCAAGGTTTAATCTATATTTTAAATATTAATATTTTTTCCCAGCCTGTCAAATTCATTCAGATTTAAAATCTGGGCATTTTTACCTAAAATAAGGCTTTTTAAGGGGTTTTCTTCTAAAGGTGTTGTAAATATAAGCTGAATATTTAAATCAAAAAGCATAGGCATTATCTTATTAATCTTATCTATATCAAAATCTGTCATAAAATCATCTAAAATGAAGATTAGGCTGCCATTAAGTTCTTTTTCTAAAATCTGCTTAATTTGGGCAATTTTAATCAATAAAACAATAAGCTTCTGTTGCCCCCTTGAGGCAAAAATACGTGATTTCTTATCACTAAAAATAATAGAAAAATCATCCAAATGAGCCCCAAAAAGAGATCTTCTTTGCCTTAATTCGTTATCTTTAAGGTGATTTTTCATTAAAAAGTCATAGCTTTTTGATTCCCTGATCTCATATATAAATTTAATCTTAAAAGTATCATTAAAATAAGTTGAAAATAATGAATTTATCGCTTTATTAAGATCTAAAAGATATTTTTGCCTGATATCCTGTATTATTAAAGATTGTTCCAATAATTGCTTTGTCCATAAAGCATATTCTTCATCAGAGCAATATCCATTATTTAATAAAGCATTTCGGTTTTCTAATATTTGTCTGTATTTTTTTAAAATAATCAAATATGTCGAATCGCAAAGTAAAATATGCTGATCTATAAAAGATCTGCGCAAATCAGGACCTTCTTTAATTAAAGCCAGATCATCTTCTGTCAATGTTATTACTCGATAAAAATGCATTAATTCTTTATAAGATTGAATACTTTTTTCATTAATTTTTACTAATCTTTTTTTGCCAGAAAAGCCTACCTGAAGATTATTTTCATTATTTTCATTATCAGTAAAAACAGCTTTTATAAAGAAATTATCCGATAAAATATTAATTAATTCTTTTGCTATATGTGTTCTGAATGATTTTAAATAACCCAAAAAATGCAAAGCTTCTAAAATTGATGTTTTTCCAGATCCATTATTGCCTTCAATTAGAATTAAAGAAGAATTAAAATTAATATTTATTTGGTCAAAACATCTGAAATTTTTAATAGTTAATTTTGATAGCATAATTTTAACAAATATGTATTATATATTTGATTTTAATTTATCTAAATTGATAAGGCAAAAAAATGAGCAAATTTAAATCACATTTATTAATTTTATTAACAATTTTCATAAATAATATGTATTCAAAAAATATATTAATAAAATTAGTTAATAAAAGCGGTAGAGAAATATATTGGCAGTATAAATTTGAATCTAAATGTTGTTGCAAAGATAATTCAACATATGATAAAAGTTCACATTATTTCGAAAATAATTCAGATATAATTATTCCAATTAATCAAGGCGTAAAAATTTCTGGAGAATATTTACCAAATAAAATATTGATTTTTAAAGAAGTAACTCCAAATATTTGCTTAGAAATTGATGTAAGAAAAGAAACATTTATACATAATGAAGAAAAAGAATTCATTGTATTATCTGATTTACATGGCAATTTATATTTTCAGGATTCATCTAGTTGTATTATTTTATAAGGAAATATTATGCAAAATTTCAAAAATTATTTATTGTTAATTTTATTTTTTTTTATAAATAATACTTTTTCCTGGATTAATATAACAAATAATTCCGGATCACAAATTTATTCTCGTTATGTATTTCAAGGCAATGAAATAATAAAATCGCCAAATGTACATATTTTAGCAAATAAACAGACTTGTCATTTTGCTGATAGCATAATTCGTCCTAATCATACTGAATCATGTTATGCAACGCATATATATATTTATAAAGAGAATAATGATGAGGAAGCTCCCTTAAGATTTGAATTAGGAAAAAATAAAAATTATCAAATAATAAATGTTGAAGGTAAGTTAATAATCAAAGATGAATGCAGTATCTTATAATTTTTTCAATTTGCATCTTTCAGAATTCATTTGTTAATTTATAAAAGAAGCAAAATGTATCTAGGGACCTTCGTCGACTTAAATAATAATTATTTAAATTTATACCTGTGATTGTGAAACCGGCATTACCAAATATGTAAAATTAATATCTTTTTCTATTGATTCAAAAATAATTGGTTTTGAACCGTTGTTAAGATTAAAATTAATTTTTTCATCATTGAATGCTTGTAAACCATTTAATAAATATGGTGCATAGAATCTGATTGATAATTTTTTATCGCAAAACTCATCTAAAGAAAGTTGTTCCTGCATTGCGCCGACTTCTTTATTCATTAATGAAACTTCTAATTTTGTATTATCAAAATCAAATTTTGTTGCAATAAATTGGCCTGATAATAAACTTGTAGATCTTCTTAATGTCTTAATTAAATTTGCTCTATTTACTGTTCCTTTATCAAATCCTGATCTGTTTAAAATTGAAGAATATTGAGGAAATGGATCTGCTAATAATTTTGTGAAAAAATTAAATGATTCGCCTGAAAATACTAATTGATTTCCGCAAGTTCCTAAAAATATTGTCTGATCATCAACATTTTCTAAAATCTTTTTAAGTTCATAGACAGCTCTTCGAGGCAATAACCAGGTTTTTGGTTCAAGTAAAGTATGTTTTGTTGAAATTGCCTGTGAAAGACAATGCCCATCAGTTGCAGTCATTTTAAATTCTGAACTGGAAACTTCAAAAAGTAATCCATTTAATGCAGGATTAGAATTATTCTGAGGAATTAAAAAAACAACTTTTTCTAACATTGATAGAATTAAGGTGGTATCAAGCTGCATTAAATTTTCAATTCTTTCAGGAAATGATGGAAATTCCTGAGAATCTTTAATGTTTAATGAAAGTTGCGCAAAACCTGAAAGAAGTGAAACCTGATTATTTTTTAAATCAAATTTTATTTCGCCTTCTAATTCTTTTACTAAATCAAAAACTCTTTTGCCTGAAACCAAAAATGTTTGGCCTTCTGCAATACTACTGTCTTTTACTGCGCAACTATATTGCAAACTTATTTCTAAATCCGTACTTTTTACAATTAATTCTTTATGATTTGCCTGAAATAAAATTGATGTTGTAGTATCAATAGTTGTTCGTTTTGTGCAAATAGGTTGCATTGAAGAAAGAACTGATGATAATGATTTTTGATCTATTGTAAATGAATTTTCCATGTAATCCTTAATTTCAGATTAAATTTTGAATTAATTATAATAATTTTATGAAAATTATCAAAAAATATCTTTTAACAATTTAATTTTTTTTGATGCATTTCTTGTGCGAAGGCAGGACATTCTCAGCAAGGTCCTTTGCAATCCTGGATGCCATGGGCGCCAGTGGCCCATGGCATCCTTGCGATTGATTCAACAAGCAAAACGAATTAAATATGCAATGAACTATGGTTAATTACAGTTGCAATCAGGTAAGTTATTACATTGATGTCGCGAAGTCAATTAACACCGTTTTTATATCTTTTTTTACTTTGATCGTGGATGATATTTATCATATATCTTTCTTAAATAACCAGTTTCCACATGCGTATAAATCTGAACTGTAGATAAATTTTCATGTCCGAGTAAAAGTTGCAATGATCTTAAATTTGCGCCCTTTTTTAATAAATGCGTGGCCAATGAATGTCTTAACTTATGTGGCGAAAGAGTTGCCTTAATTCCTGCCTGAAAAGCCATTTTTTTTAAAATTATCCAAAAGGCTTGTCTAGTGATATGTTTTACTTTTCCTGAATATAAAACAGGAAAAAGATATTCTGAAGATCTATTTCCTTTTTTTCCCATTAATTTGCTATGAACATCATTTAAATAATTTTTAATCTCAGTGGCCAATGATTGAGGAATTGGTACCAATCTTCCCTTGCCACCTTTGCCATTAACTGAAATAAAACCGGTATCAAATTGTATGTTCGAAATTGTTAAACAAACTAATTCGCTAATTCTCATTCCAGTTACATAAAGTAAGTATAAAATAATCTTGTTTCTGATTCCCAAATCTGTTTTGTCTTTTTGTGCGTAATCCAACAGTTTTTCAATATCTTCTTCTGACAAATAATTTGGCAATTTTTTTTCCAACTTAGGAAAAGTTAAATCAATGGCTAAATTTTCAATTGAGAATTGTTGATTTAAAAATTTAAAAAAAACCTTTAAAGATGATATTTTTCGCGACATACTTCGGGCAGAAATATTTTGTTTTTCCTTAAGAAATTGCAAAAATGATTTTAAATCTTTTACAGAAATTAATTTTATATCAAGATCTTTTGATTTTAAAAAATCGTTGAATTGATATATATCATTCATATAAGAAGTTAATGTATTATTTGAAACACGCTTTTCTGCAAACAAGAAAGATTCAAAATTTGAAATTATTGAATCCATAATTTCTCCTATTTTGATATAATTTAATATTATGGCGTATAATTTTAGATTTATTAACATATTTATAAAAAAATTTTAAGTTAATTTCAAGGAAAATTATGTCAGACAAAAAAGTAACAATTCAGGAACTAAAAGACACGCTCTCAAAGTTTGTAAAGGAACGTGATTGGGAACAATTTCATTCTCCAAAAAATTTGACTATGTCAATTGCAATCGAAGCTGCAGAGTTAATGGAAAAATTCCAATGGCTGGATGTTGAACAATCAAAAAATGAAATTATAAAAAATAAAAAAGAAATTGAAGAAGAAATAGCTGATATTACTGCATATATTTTAAGTTTATGTAATCTTTATAATATTGATTTAAGTGATGCGATAATTCATAAAATGGAATTAAATGCAAAAAAATATCCTGTTGAAAAAAGTAAGGGAAAAGCTGATAAATACACAAAAATATGATTGAATTAAAATCAAATCCGTTAATTGAACAAAGATTAAATGAATTTGCTCAATTACATAAAAAAAATGAAAAATTCTGGTTTAGTGAACTTTGTTTTTGTATTTTAACTGCTAATTCCAAAGCTCAAAATGCAATTAACATTCAACAAGAAATCGGAGAAGATGGTTTTTTAAGCAAATCTGAAATAGAAATTAAAGAAATAATTAAAAAACAGAAACATAGATTTCATAACAACAAAGCTAAATATATTGTTCAGGCAAGACAATTTAAAGAAATAAAAAAAATTATTTTAGGCTTTAATGATTCAATAAAAGCAAGAAATTTTTTGGCAGAAAAGGTAAAAGGATTGGGTTATAAAGAATCTTCACATTTTTTAAGAAATGTGGGATTTTCTGATGTCGCAATAATTGACAGACATATTTTAAGATTTTTATATCAACAAAATTTAATTAAAGAAATTCCAAAAACAATAACTAGAAATAAATATTTAGAATTTGAAAATTTGTTAAAACAATTCAAAATTCCACTTGATAAATTAGACCTGATTATTTGGGAAAAAATGACTGGAAAAGTTTTAAAATAATTATTTTTGAATACTTTGTAAATCAGCAATAACGTTTTTTAAATTGATTACTAAATCAGAAATTTTACCATTAGCTGCTCTTAAAGGTGTTATTTGTAAATCATTGTGGCGTCTTGTAAAGACATCTTTCATGCCAGCTTGTAAATTATTTTTTCCTATAATGATATCCAAGGCTTTTCTGGCTAAATCTTCTAATTCTTTTCTTGACTGCTTGATTTGCTGTAAATTTTTATTTTCAATTTTATTCTTTAAAGCATTGATTATTTGCCCTAACTCAGTAACTTTATTTGGAATTGCATATCTTGTATTAAGTTTTGGTATCCATTCTTTATCGTTAGGACCGCGGGCTTTTTGTAAAATATCAGATAAAGTATTTATATTATTTTGTAATTCCGGCAAATTTCTTTCTGCTTCTGATAAATTATTTCTAATCTGATCTAACATTCTTTGTTGCGCGTTTGAGTCAATAATGACAAAAAGTAAAAAAATTGTTATTAATTTTTTCATTTTTCCTCCATTCTTTGAACTATAACAATATTATTTTCAAGAGGGTCAATAAATTTATTTCTAAATTGTTGAATATATATTTTTAATTTCTCATTTTCTTCAATTAATTTGGGATAATGAGTCTCAAGGAAATTAAAAAATTCCACATTTCTCCTGACAAAAAGTGAACCATTCATTTCATTAAAATTATTGAAAAATTCGTCCAGCTCATTCAATAAATCATTAACATTAGAGTCATCGGGTTTTTTATATTGAATTTTTTTAAAATCTTCTTTTAATTTTTTATAAAATTCATTTTCAATATGTCTGCTTACTAAAGATAAAACCTCTTTTTGAGTTTCATAAGTTTTATATTTTGTCTCAAAATCTCTTATTAACTCTTTAAGATTAATATCATATTGATTTAAATGATTATTCAAATCAGTCAGGACCGCTTGCCTTAATTCTTCAAAATTAAAACGTACATTGTCCCAACAATTAATTCTTATAGCTAAAAATGATATACAAAATAAGAATTTTTTCATTTTTATCCTCTCTTTAATAATTTAAGCATATTTAATTGAGTAAAAGCAATATTTAATTACAAATACTAAATTGTTGACTTTTGTAATATTATTCAATTATTATATGAATTAAATAGTAATTATTAAAAATTGGAGATTTTAATGAAAAAATTAATATTATCTTTAATAATTTTAAGCTTAATAGATAGTTCATTACATGCAACGTTAACTTTAGAAAAATTACAATCTCGTTTTAATGCTTGCGAGGGCAAAAAGAAAGGTGATATTTGCGGTGATCTGCGTGGTGAAGTGATGCTTTGTTACGAATCAAACGGCAAAGGCTCGGATTTAATCTGTTTGGAAAAATTTTAACGTAATTCATCCTGATGAAAAATATACAATCCGACAAAAACTATTATTGAAGAAATAATAAAATCACTATGAATGACCTCTTTAAACGCAATCCATTCCATTATTGCTGTAAATAAAGGAATTGTAAAACCAGTAAATGCCAAATAAGTCGCTGTATATTTGTGCAATAAATAACCATATAAATTATAACTAAGAATATTTCCCACAATTATCATTAAAACTGTTAGTAAAGCAAAATTTTTAAAATCATAAATTGGTAACGGATTCCAGGTTTCAAATATTATTGATGTTAATAATGCTAAAAAACCGCCTAAAAACATTGAAATTCCGTTAATTGTTATATAAGAATGAATCTGTTTTTTTATTGTTGATTGAATATAAATCCATGCATAAGCTGCGGAAATAACTGAAATAAGTAATGCAAATTCAGGCAATTCAACTAATAAAAACGATGATAAATTTAATTCTTTTAATAAATTCCATGGTATAAATGTCGGAAAAAACCCTATTATTCCAAGAATTAAACCAATAATTTTTTTTAAAGAAAGCCGCTCTTTTATTATATGATACGAAAAGATTGCCGTAAAAAACGGCGTTAAACTATAAAGTAAAGCGGTTTTAGCGGGCGAAATATATTGTAAAGCCCAAAATTCAAAAATAAAAGGAATATAAATATATATAATTGAAAGCCAGAGTAATTCTATAAATTCTATTTTGTTTAAATTTAATTTCTTTTTTTTGATTACTATCTGATAAAACAGCAATAAAAATCCTGCCAATAGCATTCTTACTGCTATGAAGAAAATGGGACTTGAATAATTTAAGACAGCTTTACCAATAATAAATGTTGAGGCAAAAAAAATATTAAGAAGTAAAATTAAAGACATATTTTAAAAATAAAAAAAGGTTAATCAAGTGGATTAACCTTTTTATCTTATATTGCAGAATTAAATATAGCAATTTATTCCATTGTTAATCTGTTAAGATTCAAAATTTGAAATTTACTATTTTTTTTGTGAATTAATTTGTAATTTGTTTTAGGATTTAATACAAAAGTGTAAGATGCTAATCCCCCTTTATGGTCCGCATAAATTACCAGTCTGATATCTTTTTCTTGTTTTGGCCAAAATATAAAATTTTTATTTTTAGAATAATTAAAAGGTATTTTTTCAATAAGATGATACCCCCACCAAGCATGGAGTCCGTCAATTTCTAATTTTTCAATTTTTTCAATTTCATGCAATCTAATATCAATTGGCACGTCATTTGGTAATATCAAATAATTAAAATTGTGCCTACCAGCACTTATTTTTGGACTTTTGATTTTTTCCATTGAAAATGACAAATTATTGAAAGACAATAAAGAAATTAGAACAATTAACTGGATAAAACTTTTCATATAAACTTCATTATCTTGTATATATTTTACTTAAATAGAATAATTCATTGTCAGGTTTAAAGTTTAATTCATATTTTCCATACGTACTAAGAAAAAATTTAAATTGCGATTTCTTATCATTTTTTTCCACTTCATATTCAAGAATTAATGTATTATCATGCATATATTCATCCGTTTGATTCCAATAAATAAGATATGGATTTTCTTTGATTCTAAATACCTTTATATATTCATTTGTTTCATTAGGAGCTAATTTTTTTAATCTAAAAAGAATATTATTTTTAGATAATTCATCTTCATCAAAATTTAAATGTAAATAATTGTAATCTTTCTGTCCTTTTTGTCTCACAATTGTTGCTACTTCCATAGCATCTTTTTGTTCTGCTTGCTCCATTGAAAATGACAAATTATTGAATACAAATAAAGAAATAAAGAAAATTGATTTTATAAAATTTTTCACATAAACTCCATTTAAAAAACTATACTAATTGAAATTATATCATAAAAAATAGATTAATCAAGCGGAATATTTTCATGAATTTTTTTGTGCATCATGTAACGATTGTGATTAATTTATTTTCTACTTTCAATATGAATATTCAGCTATTATTTTGTTTACGCCGTCAGGCAATATATTTAAATGTGCATCTTTGACCTTTTCAAAAATTCCTGTCCGTCTTTCTTCTTCTTGTTGAATAATTTTAACAACTTCATTTTTACCTTGTGTTCTTGCAATATCTTTTGCAGTTTTTCCATCATTATTCTTTCTATTAAGATCGGCTCCTGCACCAATTAATAGTTTTACTATATTTTCATGACCACAATATGCAGCCTCCATTAAAGCTGTCCATCCAAAATTATTCTGGCTATTAAGGTTAGCTTTTGCATCAATTAATAGTGTTACTATATTTGCATGACCCTTAAATGCAGCCCACATTAAAGCTGTATTTCCATCATTATCCCTTCTATTAAGATCAGCTTTTGCTTCAATTAATAGTGTTACTATATTTTCATGACCCCAATATGCAGCCCACATTAAAGCTGTCCATCCAATATTATCTCTAGCATTAAGATCAGCTTTTGCAGCAATATATGACTGAACCTCATCAATATTATTTTGCCTAACGGCATCAATCAAATTCATTCGAGGTAATTCAGCACAATTAATATTTAATGTAAAAAGAGATAATAGTAATAATAATTTTTTCATCTTGTTTTTCCTCTAGATGTAGTCACAAATTAATTTGATTAAATTCGGATTCATAGTTGATGAAAGAGTTTCTAGAACTAGATCTGCTTTTCTTTTATCTTCTATTCTTTTTTCTTCTTGTTGAATAATTTCAACAACTTCATTTTTACCTCGTGTTCTTGCAATATCTTTTGCAGTTTTTCTATCATTATTCTGGCTATTAAAATCAGCTCCTGCATCAATTAATAGTTTTACTATATTTTCATGACCCTTACATGCAGCCTCCATTAAAGCTGTATTTCCATCATTATCCCTTCTATTAAGATCAGCTTTTGCTTCAATTAATAGTTTTACTATATTTTCATGACCACAATATGCAGCCCACATTAAAGCTGTCCTTCCATCATTATCCCTAACATCAAGATTAGCTTTTGCATCAATTAATAGTGTTACTATATTTGCATGACCCCAATATGCAGCCCACATTAAAGCTGTATATCCCTTATTATTCTGGCTATTAAGGTTAGCTT
>Ga0207014_1015_pt1 | contig 42428 bp, 42 predicted proteins | sample Alteio_BWMinCont_56_FD_153495 | JGI IMG/M metagenome (GOLD analysis project Ga0207014, IMG submission 153495) | Enriched cells from forest soil in Barre Woods Harvard Forest LTER site, Petersham, Massachusetts, United States -... | ecosystem: Environmental > Terrestrial > Soil > Temperate forest >...
TAGCGATCGTCGATGCCGGTCTTCGGTCTCCGAACGCGTTGGATCCGTCTCTGCAGCGATTTTGGGCGCGCCGTCTCCGTCGGTCAAAACGCCGTTCCGCGGGGCTGGACCCCGTGGCCAGCGACCTTATTCCGGGCTCAAGCCAAGGTCCTGGAATTGCCGATCCCACAATGGGTTCGGGTCTCGCAGACGCTCGATGTTTATCCCGCGTGGCAGACGTCCTTCGACCGCGGCCTTGACGAGTTTCGGCGCCAGGAATGCGAGGGAGAGCGTGAGGTTGACCTGGCGCACGCTGCATCGTTCTCGCTTCGCCAATTGCTCGGCGTCGATGACAGATCCATCTAGAATCTCATCGAGCCAGCCTCGACCGCGAGCAACAGCACTGACGAGGCGGGCGCGTCGCTCGGCACGGTCTGGTCGAGCATCTTCTCGCTTCGTGCCGTGCGGCAGAAGAATCTCCCGAAAGCGCCTGAAGGGCGGCTTTTGCCAAGCGATCGATAGCATGTCGGGAGCGGCTGCTTCATCGGTTTGTTTGAGGGTGATTATGAGTCGGTTCTTCTGCACCTCGATCCGGGAGATAAGAGACGTCAGTTGCTGATGATCGAATGCGCCCGGTTCAGGCCTGTCGCCGGCCTGCTCCCGGATTGAAGGTTGCTCCTTGAGAGCCGAGACGACGGCATGTTCGATTTCCTGGGCGGGGACCCGGGAGATCGATCCGAGTTTGGCTGTCCCTGCTTCGCCATGCAGAGACGGTCGAGAGACATAATAGCGATAGCGCACGCCGCCTTTGGTGGCGTGGGTTGCAGTCATGCGATGACCGGCATCGTCGAAGAGAACGTCTTTGAAGAGATGTTCCGACTTATGTCGGGACAAGGTCTCGTGAGATTGATGGGTCGACAGCTCCTTCTGGACCTCATCGAACAGAGCTCTGTCCATGATCGGCGGCTGCTCTCCGGGCAAGATCTCTCCCTTATAGGCGACCTCGCCAATGAAGAAGCGGTTGCGAAGAAGATGCGAGAGCGTTCCCCGCCCGAATGGAATGCCGCCCCGTGTCTTGCCGGTGCTGAATGTCCTCGCCTTGGTAAGGATGTTGCGCTCCTTGAGATCGCGCGTCAGTTCGTTGATGCCGCTGACGTCGAGATACCGTCGAAAAATCAGCCGCACGCGCTCGGCCTCTTGCTCCACAATGACAAGCTTGCCGTCCTGCAGTTCATAGCCTAAGGGCAGGGGGCCTCCAACCCAGAGGCCCTTTCGTTTGGACGCGGCGATCTTGTCCCGGATGCGCTCGGAAGTAACTTCGCGCTCGAACTGAGCAAAGGACAAGAGTACATTGAGGGTCAGGCGGCCCATTGAGGTCGTCGTATTGAACTGTTGCGTGACCGAAACAAACGAAACACCATGGGCGTCAAACAGCTCGACCAGTTTGGCAAAATCGGCGAGCGACCGGGTTAGCCGATCAACCTTGTAGACGACGATGACATCGATCTTGCGGGATCGGACATCGTCTAGCAGCCGTTGCAGGTTGGGACGGTCAGTCGATCCTCCCGAATAGCCTCCATCGTCATACCTGGCGCGAATCGGCGTCCATCCAGCGTGGGCTTGGCTTTTGATGTACGCTGACGACGCCTCATACTGAGCGTCCAGCGAGTTGAAGTCCTGATCAAGACCCTGGTCTGTCGACACCCGCGTATAGATGGCGCATCGGACCTTCTGAGCGGACTCGGGCTTCATTCATTTGCTCCAGTACTCGTCTTGCTTCGGCGATCTCGCAGGCCGAAGAACCGGGGGCCATTCCATTTGGTCCCGGTGATCGCAAAGGCGATCTGGGAGAGGCTATCGAAGGTTTTTCCATTCCAAGAAAAGCAATTGCGCATGACTATGACCCGATGTGATTTGCGGTCCCATTCGCGTACCAAGACTGTGCCGGGCGGGGCGACAAAGCGTCTCTGGTCCAAGGAAGCCAAACCTTTCGCAACTACCGCTGATCGTCCTTCGCTCCCGCCGGCTTTCTCCAGAACCTTGATGGTGCCGGCGTCCAAATCGCCGAAACGGTCGGCCTGAACCTTGTAGGCGAGGACTCTAAATAGGAGGAAGCGAGTAAGATGTTTTGGAGCGGTGTGGCCGAACTCGTTATGCCAACAAGTTCTTAAACCGGTAAGGTCGAAATCGTGCAATTGCGCGATCTGAACCTCAATGGAAGCTGCTCGAGACGCGCTACTGTCACGCTTACGCATGCGGCGCCTCGACTGCTGCTTGAGGACGGGCTGCTCGACGCGCTTCAGTCTCGATAACTCGGTAGATGCGCCCGGATTTAGTCTTTTCGGACGCGAGATTCAGCCGGAGCTTCTTCTTGATGACACCGGCCAGAAAGCCGCGCACCGAATGCGGCTGCCAACCCGTCGTCCGAACAATCGCTGCAATCGTTGTGCCGCCTTTCGACCGCAGCATCGCAAGGACGCGAGCATGTTTAGTCCGGCGGCTGCGCGGTCGTCGTGCTTGGGAAGTAACTTGCTTGTTTGACCTTCGGGTCTTAGGTGATTTGGAGTGAATTGGGGATTTTGCTTGAGACTTTGCCATTGGGACCTCTGAGATGGGCGATTCCATGCGTCGCACCACCTCGACCCCGCAAAGGCCAGCTACCCGCGGGGTCGGTCACTGAACGCCAGCTTCGGCGCGCTCAACTCGAACAGCAACGCTCCGTTTGCAGCAGAAGTCCAGTCAAACACGAGCAATCTTGTTGCTCTGCAACTGGGCCTTTCCCGCCGATCAACGAGGAATTGAGCGACGTCCTGAAGCACGGGAGTCATAATCCTGGGGTCGGAGGGCGAGTCCCTCCTCCACGCTACCAAATGACTATAAGTATCAAATGTAGCTGCAAAAAATGTATCTTGGCGGTTACTCGCTGAGCGACACAATGTTTCGCGATGCGTGCTGGTGGCGCGCTTTTGCCAACGTATATTAGGCGTTAGTTTTGTTTCACCTACTTACAACCTGAGGCATACTTCGTGAAATTGCTTTACACGGGAGCGTCCGCTTGTAACGGGGACACGCTCGGTCGCCTGTTTTTGCTTGGCTCAGAACTTTGCTTTCTCGATCGTCCGTCCGTCACGTTCGGCAATTGGGGAACGATTGGACATCAATCCAACTTGCGGCGCTTTTCGAGCGAAGGACTGCCGCTCAAGATCTCGGTGCACAGTCCGCCCAGCGGTTCAGCGCAAGGTCTTTACGCGCCGTTTGTTGAAGCCGATCTAGCGAACCCCACGTTCATCAAAATTGTACTCGACGGTTTAGCGAATGACCCCAGCTTTGCCGAAAAGCTCCTGCCGTTAGAGGCCAATTACGGGGGCCTCACGGGAACTGATTTGCGAAATAGGTTGGCCGCTGACCTCTCCCTCTATGCCGCAACATTTTCTATCGATGACCAAGACGACCCGCAGCTTTTGTATCGCCCCGATACGCGGGAAGGGCGTGTTGCGATCGCGAAAACGACGCTCGTGAATGTGTCGATCGAAGTCACTAGCGCCCTAATCACCGCCGACGTTATTGAGGCGCTGCCAATTGCGGACGACAAGACTTTTCCGCAGCTTCTTGCGCTTAGAAGCAGCGGTCCACAATATGTTGGAGGCACTTCAAGTTTTGCCCCGTACCTGGGTCTGCAATTCGCTAACTCGGTCATTCCCGATGAAATGCTTCAGAAAATCGACTTCAAGGGAATATTCGAATATCGACGCAATTCGAAAGACGTCTACGAAGCGTGGATGAATGACCTTAATCAGGTTGCCGTAAAGATTAGCGATGCTGATGCTTCAAATCCCTCCGACGCTGCGCGGAAGATAATTGCAACAGACCTCTTGCCGAAGGTTCAAGAATACGAACGCGAAATGATCTCGATACGAGATCGACTGTTCGGTGATCTGGTCAAGAAGGTTGTGAGTTGGGAGTTGCCGACTATTTCGGTTGCTTACTTCACCGATCTGAGCCGGATAGATGCCTTGTCTCTATTTGAAACTGCCATCAAAGCTGGTGCGGTCCTCGCTGGCACAGCAAAATCTATTGTTGAGCCGATCGTCGACTACCAAGTGTCGAAGCGGGCGCTCAAGCGAAAACATGCCGTCTCATACATCGTGGGGCTGACGAAGAGGTAGATCTGCTAAAGCGCAGGCGAACGACCTTATTGTTTCGGCGGGATCAGCTTAGGAATGATCTTTTCCAGCGTCGTGGGTTTATCGGGCGGTGTGGGAGGTATCAGTACATTGCAGACCGTCTCTGGCGTTGCTTCGACCCGCTGGTAGCCAGTGCCATTGGTATTTACGACCTCAACCCACAGCTCCTTCTCGTAACGATATACTCGCTGGGTACTCGCAGTAGGCCCTGAGGCCCACCGTGCATCGCCGGGGCAGGTCATGACGATCACGGCTTCTTTTTCAAACTTCCTTTCAAACTCTGCTTGGGCTGGGTCTTTGGTCTTTCGTTCACAGGCGGCGAGGCTCAAGGCAATAAGGCAAAGCAAGGCATACCTCATGGCAACTCCCCACAGTTAGCCAGGATCATCCGCGGCGAACGAAGCGTTCGTACGTGTCCTCGAGCGGCCTATCTTCGGACCACGACTTCGGTTCCGCATCCGCAAGGTGGATTAGGGTGTAGGCGGTTTCGTACTTGTCGCTCCTAAAGGAGTGCTCCTTGACGCGCTGACCGAACCACACTCCGGCGGGATGATCGATACCTTTGCGGACCTCCGGTGTGAACTGTTCCTGCGCGACGGCTGATCCGGCCGGAAGCTCGACGGGCCCCGCACTCGTGCGAATGAAAACGCCGCTCTTGAAAGCCGCTTCGCTGGACCAGGCCCAATTCACGTATCCGTCGATGGAGTTGACGAACACCGCCCGCCGCTCGGTATATCTCAGCCATCTCAGCGTCGCAGCGACGAGTGATACTTCGTACCGGTCCGCGCAGTCTCCGATCGCATCGAAGTCCGGCTTATCCCTTGGAGCGATCTGCTTCCGGAAGTCATCGAACGGCATCAGCAGCCACGACGCGAACTCGTTCGCCTCTCGTTCGACCAGGAGCTTCGTGCGACCGTCGACGTCCGCTTCGCTCGAATGGATGCCGTTCGGATACTTCTGCCTGTGCAGCAGGTAGTGACCAAATTCATGCGCGATCGTGAACCTGCGCCGCCCCGGCGACTGCCCCTTGCCGAATGCGATCCCCCAGCGGGCCCTGGATTCGGCCGGGACGAGCGCGCCGGCGAACCCTTCGAGGTTCTCTTTTTCGACCTTCGTGATCGGATCGCCAGGAAACATTTGGGCGCTCGTTTCCATGGCGAGCCGGCCGACGTCGAAACGGTAACGGTCGGGCGGGTTCGCTAGGTTCAGCATCTGGTTGAAGTGGTTGGCCCACCTCTGAAGCCCCCACCCCTCGAAATTCATGTCAATCGTCCAGAGCCTTCGCCAAGCGCCTCAGACGCGCCTTGGCCTCCGCCGACATCGACTGGTATTCGCGGAAGAACGCTTTGTCTTCTGCCGACCCTAGGTTCTCGACAGCTTCGCCACCGAGAAGGTAATCCACCGTCACGTTGAAGGCGCGTGCCAATCCAGCGAGCTTCTCCGCCGATGGGCGCGGAAGGTCTCGATTTTCGAGCTCCCACAGGTAGGACTTGCTCAATCCAGCCTGTTCCGCCGTCTGATCTAGCGTCAATTTCGCCTTCTTTCTTAGTGCCTTAATTCGATCCCGGATGGTCTCTGCCACGCGCTGCTTCCCCTTCGCGTTTTGTTCGGAGTAGCAGCATAAACCGTCCTTGACCGGCGGCAAAGGCCTTTGTATGTTCGGAGTAGACATACTTAATATGAGACGAAAGCGAATCGGCGTATTTTGCTCTCGTTCCATCTTGCGGAGACTACACATGGGGATGCCCCTCGAGGTTGAAAAGGCACTGACGCTTTTTCTTAATCAGTTTTGCCCGGATCCAGCGGCAATCCTCGGCGCGCTGAAGCGCACCTCTTTAGTCACTGTGCGCGACTTCATGCCGGATGAACCGATCTGCAAGCGAGGCGACCGCGTCCAAGGTTGTTGGCTCGTCATCAATGGACAAGTCGAAGTCTGTGCCGACGACCAGATCGTCGTTTTCCGTGGACCAGGCGAACTCTTCGGCGAGCAGGGTCTCGTCCATGTCCTGTCCGGCAAAGACGGCACCCGGACGGCTGACGTGCGGGCGGTTGGACCGGTCCAACTGCTGTGCATCGACGCATCCTTCCAGGAGCGATTGCGAGATCAAGAGAAGGTCATCTGGACGCTGACGCTGGCGGTCGTCATCAACCACAAGCTCGAACAGGCCACCGGCATGCGCTCCGAGTTGCGCAGCCTAGTCTCCCAGCACGAACACCTCCTCCGCAGGTTCTCTGATGGAGACGCCCTCGGGCTCGTTAAAACCGCGGCACGCGGCGGCCGACCTGCGATCCAGAGCCGCCGCGCGGTCATCTTCTTCAGTGACATCGCCGGTTTCAGCGTCTGGTCGGCTCCCAAATCCTGCAGCGAAATCGCCGCCCATCTCAGCGAACTCGCCGCCATCCAGATCAACGCGGTGCGCGATTGCGGTGGCCAGATCGACAAGCTTATGGGCGACGGCGCGATGGCCTACTGGTTCGTCGATTCCTGCGATCGCGAGAGGCGCGTGCCGACCGCCGTGCTCGCCTGTGTGCGCAAGGTGGTCGCGGAATGCCGGGCCTACTTCGAGAAGCACGGCTTGCCGCTCGGCTTGCGCATCGGTCTGCACGCTGGTGACGTGGCGTTCGGCGACTTTGGCGCCGAGAACAGGATCGCTGTCACGCTGCTCGGAGCAGCCGTCAACATGGCGGCCAGGTACGAACAAGCGAAATCTCCCGAACTTGGTGAGATCAGAATCAGCCCAACCCTTCGCGACCTGATGGTCGGGTCGGGCGCAGACCCCGACACCTTCCGGGGGCCGACGAAGGTGGAAGTGAAGCACGGCGTCGAACTCGACGTCTATTCCATCTGAGGAGAAGGTAATGTCCTGGAATCAAGACCGCGCGAAATCGAGGATCCGCGAACATCTGAAGACGGTGCCCGACGTCGATCGCCATATCGCGCTCGACAGCAAGGTTCTGGCCGAACGCGGACTGCTCAGCCGCATGCCGCTCAGGGAAGCCTTCCTCGTCGAAGGCGTTCATCTCTACGGCCAGCTTCTCGACTTCGAGGACTTGGTGACGGAGCACGGCCAGGAGACCGAGGCGGCGCACCGGCGCCTGCTGCGCTTCCTCAACATGCATTATCGGGTGTGGGATTCTCTCGTCGATGGCGATGACGGCGACCGGATCGATTATCACGGCGCGCGCCTTCATGCCGTCGTCGCCTCGCCGGTCGGCGACCCCGCCGCGCAGATCGAGCGGGCCGTGGCGCTCGCTCGCAAGCTCACGGAAGCCGCACAGAAGGTCAGCGAGGGTCACGGTTTCCCCTCGCGCATCCGCTTCGGCATCGATCACGGCAAGTGCCTTGCCATGACCACGGGACGCGGCGCGCACGAAAAGGACACCCTGTTTCTGGGGCGGCCCGCGAACCACGCGGCGAAGCTCGTCACATCCGGAGCCGAGGAGGGCATCTTCCTGACCGAAACGGCCCAGAAGCGTGTCGCCGCCGCGGCGATGCGCAAGCATGCGGGCGGCTTGACGCTGGACGAAGCCTATATCGCGACAGCGGCAAGGAAGTATGCTTTCGACAGCCTCGACCGGATCGCTTCGGCCATCGCCTCCGACCCTTCCGAGCCGATGTTCCGCTTCAAGCGCCCCACGTTGCCGCTATCCTCCGTAAAGTTCAGCGAGCTGTCTCCTGCGAACTCGATCCGCATGGGGATGGCCTCGATCTTCGCGGACATCGACGGGTTCACCAATTTCGTCGACCAGTCGATCCAAGGCGGCTCGGAAGCGATCCGTGATGCGGTCAACATCGTCCACGTCATCCGCGAGGAGCTCAACTCTGTGCTCAAGGACGATTTCGGCGGCAAGCGCGTGCGCTTCATCGGCGACTGCATCCACGGTTGCCTCGCCGAGGGCGAACGCGCTGACGATGCCGCCGGTAGCGTGCGCGAGGCCGCGTTGTGCGCCTCCGCGATGAGGTCGTCCTTCGATCTTTGCCTTGAAGCCGTCCAATCCGACGCCGCTATCGATCTCGCCGTCGGCATCGAGTACGGGCCGACCCCGATGACCCGCTTGGGTCACCGCGGGGACGATAGCGTCCGTTGCGCCGCCAGCCGCGCCACGATCAACGCCGAACGCACCCAGCAGGCCATCGAACACGGCGGTATCCGCCTCGGTGTCACCGCAGCGGCTGTCGCGGATCCCACTGTCCGCAAGCACTTCTCGTCCGGGCGACTCATGTCCTTCGATTCGGCCTCGGACCTGCTGATGAGGCCACAGGCCCCGACTGTCCAGATCCTGCGCAGCGAACCGACAGCACGGTCCCACGCGGCGTCGCCGAAGCCGACGCGGGGATGATCGGAGATCATGTCGCTCGACGCGCTCGCACGATGCTGTCCGACCTGGGCGGAGTTCCGGTCTGTCCACGCCCGTGAAGCGGAGATCGACGTCGTCGCGGTGCGGAGCAGCAAGGCCTTCACCAGGGTCTTCCAGCTCAGGGCCGTCTCTCTCGGCGACGAGATCATCGTGTCCGAACGATCGGTCGGAGGCACGCTGCCGGCGTGTTGCCCCGAGCGGCACATCAACCCGGGCGGATCCTTCTGCATCGGTCTGCGCGCCGGCGAGGGTATCACCGACGAGACAGCACCTGCATGGTGGACGAAGCTGCACGCTTTCGCATTATGGCAGGAGACCGCGGAGGAGACGGGCTTCTGGCCCAGCGAAGCGCAACTCTCGCATGGCGAAGCCGGCGAGATGGAGCTCGCCGCCGAGAACGCGGCCGATCAGCTGGGGCTGCGCGCCGCCTATCGCGAAGCCGTCGCATTCGACACCGGCGTCATCGCCTCCGGCGTGCGCAGGATCAATGCGAAGACGGGGACGTTGCGCAACGGGCGAAGCGCCTGCATCTGCGGACGCACCGACCGCCGAAGGCGCACTCTGCTCCGGAGGGCTTGCCACGGCAACGGGCTCGGCTGTCCGATCGTTTTCGAGCATCGCCGGCGCGTCCTGGTGGACGATTTCTGGCGGACGCTGCGTGGACGCGTTGCTTGTTGCGGGACCATGCGCGAATGCCCGCTGCGGACCGGAGACGCGACGACGGACGACGGAAGAACATTGCACGCCGCGGAAACGCACGAAGGCTCAATTCGGAGGTGAGACATGAAAGTTTGGCACTGGGTTTGGCGGACTGCGCATTCGATCATTCTTCTGTCCGTGGTCGCGGTGATGATCGCTATTGGCGTCTTCATCGGTCGTCCGGGGGAGAAGGGTGGCAACCAGTCGAACTCTACCGGCACGGAACAGCAGCAGAAGCGACTGGCGGTCTTCCTCGACGGTACGTGGAACAGCGTCGACACCAACACGAACGTGTGGCGCATGCGCTCTCTGTGCGCGCCGACGGGCAAGGACGGCAAGCCTCAACTGATCTACTATTCCGTCGGCGTGAACGGCTTTCTCGGCGGCACCTTCGGGCAAGGACTCGATGATAACATCCGGCTGGCTTACGAGTGGTTGATGGAAAACTACCGAGACGGAGACGAGATCTTCATCTTCGGCTTCAGCCGCGGAGCGTACACGGCCAGAGCGCTGGCGGGTCTGATCGCCATCGACGGACTACTGGAGCAGGGTTCGCCGATCGGCGTGAATGAACTCTTCGATCGCTATAAAAGGGGGGACGAGGAAACGATCTGGAAGCTCAAGGAGATGGAGGCCGCGGGCGACATCGCTAAGATATCTACCCAGGAGAAGTGGCTGCTCAAATACGCGCGACCCGTGAACGTCAAGGTGGTCGGCGTGTGGGATACCGTCGGCTCGATAGGCATCGCGGCGGGCGACTTCACCGGCATCAGCAGTTCGCAGTTCGATTATCTGCAGACGGGACTACGTCTTCCTATCCAGAACGGCTATCACGCGCTCGCCATCGATGAGCATCGCGCCAAATTCGCCCCCACGATCTGGGACGTCCATCGCAGCACCGCTAAGTCGCGACCGCTGTCGAGCGTCGAACAGCGATGGTTCGTGGGCGCGCACGCCAACGTCGGCGGTGGCTACGAGACCGACCTGCTCGCGCAGCCTCCGCTGCGCTGGTTGATGAAGAAGGCGGAATCGCAGGGGCTGGCGTTCCGATCGGAAGTCAATCTCGACGGCGACGACGTCACCGCGAAGATCAAGAACTCCTACCGGGAGTTCCTGTACGGCGCCTACCAGATCGTTTCCCCGCGGCCATTTTATCGAACCATCGGCGCGGCGCCGGATGTGCGCGACGACGGCACGCACACCAACGTCAACGAGACCATCGACGCCAACGTTTTCAAACGATGGCGGGCCGATCCAACCTACCGGCCGCAGAACCTCGTGGAATGGGCCCAGCGCAAAAACGCGGATCCGAGCCAGTTGCAGACTTCGGTTCGTGCCGACGATCCCAGCGAAGCGGTACCTGATCCATAGCTCGGACCGCCTTAGGACTCTCGCGAAGCAAGGCAGCGGTCGATCGCTCACGGAATCGGCCAATGGCCCAAATATTCCGTAACATTCGATTGGCGAATGAAAACCGCAGTTGGCGCGAAGCGGACATTTTGCTAAACACCAGCGTCAGCTGAGTGCCGTCAAATGCTACTGAACAGTTGGTACTGAGGTGGTCGCTATTGCGATCTTGCTGTACTTTCAGCCGCAAGGCCGCCGCAGATAAAATCCGTTAGTTCATCTAGCAACTCTTCCAGATCATCCGGATTACAAAGCTTGTTGCTCATCTGGGAGAGTCTATGTGTGTCAGAGGACGCGTAAAGGTAACAGCCAACTGTGAGCATGAACCGCCAATAGATTGTCTTTTTCGAAAGATGCGGCAGAGCCTCCGACAGTGCTTGAATATACTTCTCATTTGTCTTCTCGTAGAGCTTGGCGCGGAGCTGGAAAGCAAATGGTTCTGGTTCCGAGTGAAGCCATGACTGTATGCGCATGAAGCGGCGAGTCGCCGGTGTGTCCGGCATTCCCATGAGAGGTAAAATGAGAGCCCGAACGATATTCCGAACGGAAACTGGACCGTTTTGTTCTTTAAGATCTGCAAGATGCTTCAATCGCTGTTGCTCGAGTTTCTCTCCGATCCGGAGAACAATTGTCTCCAGGAGACTCTCCTTGGACTTAAAATAATAGGTAATCAAAGCAGTGGTGACACGACACTTTTCTCCGATCTCCCGCAGAGATGTTCCCGAATATCCCTTTTTAGAGAACAGATCCTCTGCGGCCTTTAGAATGCGCTCGTGTGAATTGCTAACCCCCTCCGGCCGGCCCGGACCTTGGCGTTGAGTTTTTCGCTTCGAGCCGCGCTGAGCTTGAATTTCTGACATAGCCCTCTCAATTCGGAAACACTCTCCCTTGCGGTAAGAGCTGCGAAGCGTTACGCAGCTCCGCGAGCGTCGTATAAATAGGCTCTACGTTCAAACGTCGAAAATAGCGTCCCTTGTTACGTCATGCTCATAGACCCATCCTAGGTTTAAGCCGCTCTCTCGGATGCTGAAGAGACCACGGGCCTTAAAACCGATTTCGCGCCAAAGCTGAAGCAATGGCGAACTGAGATGGTAGTCTCCAGCTTTTGCTCTCGCACCCAGTTGTACTCTTGTCGTGCGCGGTAGCCTCGCCCGTTCATACGCGTGCAAACCATCTTTCACATTATCTGTCCTTGCCAATGCGGCTGCCAAAACATACCCGTCTTCAATGGCCATCGCTGCTCCCTGTGAGAGGAAAGGTAACATCGGGTGGGCCGCATCTCCCATAAGTGTTACGTGGCCCTTGGTCCAGGTTTTCATGGGATCGCGATCAAACAACCCCCATTTGTAAATCTTCTCTGCCTGTGAAAAAAGACGGAGTAGCTTTTCATTCCAACCCACATATCCCTGCATCAATTCCTCTCGGGTGCTCGGCACCGTCCATGACTCTTCGACCCAGGAGTCCGATTCACGAACGGCGACGATATTAACAGCCTTTCCGCCGTTGACGTAGTACGTCACGACATGGCCTTTAGGGCCAAGCCAAAACGAAGCCGTTGGGGTCGCTAGATCCGGATCTGGCTTCTCGACGGGAACGAGCGCGCGCCAAGTCATATTCCCGGTATATCTGGGCGATTCATCCCCGAATAGTTCGTTGCGGATGACGGAATGTATGCCGTCTCCACCAACGACGAGGTCACCCTCTGCTTCGTGCCCGCCCGCGAATCGAGCTACGGCGCTTTCCCTTGCGTTGCGCACACCGACGCAGCGTGACGATAAATGAACAATAGAATCAGGAACGATGCTTTTGAGTACGCGCTGAACGTCGGCGCGATGGTAATGAAAATAGCCTGCTCCGTAGAGGCGCTCGCAGGTTCCTTGCAACGGTGTCCGGAACAAAGCTCGGCCTGTTTTCCACTGCCATCCGGTGATGGCTTCAGGTTTGAATCCGAACCGCGCCATTTCTTGCTCGATGCCGAGGGCTCTAAAAACTTTGGTGGCATTTGGTGCAAGCTGGATGCCTGCACCTACTTCACCGAATTCTTTGGACTGCTCGTAAAGCTCAACCTCATATCCGCGTTGGGATAACGCTGCTGCGGCGGTCAGCCCGCCCATGCCGCCGCCTACCACTATAACCTTCAATTTACGGGTCATTTTCTTGGTCCCTCTGTCACGAGCTTGACAGGCTTCCAAATTATATGGTCGTATAATTAAATCAAGTCCAATTGGAAGGAGGCTGATATGTCTGTGAGCGACACGGAATTGTTCGAGGCGTGGAAGCAGGTGCTTAGTCTTTCGAAGGTGACCGAAGGTGAGATGGTCACCATCCTTACGAATGCGGATACCGACTTGCGCAACCTTGTTGCCGCGCGACTGGCCGCTACTGTGTTGGGCGCTTATGTAACCGTCATCGACTTGCCGCCCGTCAATGCGCGCTTCTCCCTGAGCCGGGACAAGGCGGCTTACATCGGCAAGACCTCACTCGAAGGCAATCTCTCGGCATTAGCGGCGTTAAAGGCGAGCGATCTCGTGATCGACTTGATGTATCTCCTGTTTTCCAAGGAACAAGGCGAGATTCTCGGGTCGGGGACACGCATCCTCTTGGCTTCGGAGCCGCCAGAAATCCTGACTCGTATCATTCCGACCTTGGATGATAAGCGTCGGGTGACTGCCGCTCAGTCAAGGATTGATCGGGCAAAGATGATGGTCGTAACTTCGGATGCGGGAACGAATATCCGGTTCGGATTGGGCCAATATAAAGCAATCGCGGAGTACGGCTTTGCCGACGCTCCAGGTCGGTGGGATCATTGGCCCAGCGGATTTGTGCTGACGTGGCCGACCGAAGGGGAGTCTGCTGGTACAATCATCCTTGACCGGGGCGACATCATTTATCCCTTCAAGGAATACCTGCGCGATCCTATCGAACTAGTTGTCAAAGCGGGATACGTGACGCGCATCGACGGAGGATTCGATGCGCAATATCTGAAGTCATACATCGAGTTTTTTGGAGATCCGGAAGCCTATGCAATCTCACATATCGGGTGGGGTCTGCAACGCAAGGCGCAATGGACCACGATGGGCCTATACAACAAAGAGGCGTCCTCAGGACAAGACGGTCGCTCATTCTACGGAAACTTTCTTTTTTCGCTCGGACCCAATACGGAAGCCGGTGGAAGCCGGGATACGCCGTGTCACCTCGATATTCCCATGCGCAACTGCTCGGTTAGCCTGGATGGCGAGCCGATGACGGTTAAAGGTGTGGTGATTCCCGATGATCAAAAAGCATAAGGCGTTCGGTGACATTGGCCCCAGAATCACTCTGACCGTAGGTAATCCGAGTTTGCGCATTCACTCTCGGCCGATCTAAAGATGGTGATGGCTCGCCTGGATCACGCGCGCATTCGCGATCCAGGCCAAAAGCTGAGATGAGGAGCGGCGTCGGGTTGGACACTCGGGCTGTTATCTTACGTCAACGAATCTTGGTTGGGAACGACACCTTTTTGCCCCCGGCGGTGCCGCCTAAAGAAACGACCAAGATCCCTTGCGCGAGCATTCCCATTCGCTCACCGTCAGACCGAACATCCGGCGACGGGATGTACACCTAGACGGCGGCGATGACCGAGATCTCAACCGCAAATCCTGGAGATGAAAGTGCGGCTCCTACGGTAGCTCGGGCCGGCTTGTGATCAGCATCGATCCATTGCTCCCAAATCTGATTCATCGGACCAAAATCGGCAATGTCGGCAAGCCAAATAGAGGCCGACAATAACTTGGTCTTGTCCGACCCAGCGGTGCTAAGAAGACTCTCAACACGTGCGAGCACTTCTTGGGTCTGAACTCGTATGTCCTCTCCGATACTCTTCCGGAATTTGGCCAGATACAAATGCCATTCCGTTGTAGCGCACGACGGCGCTCATCCGCGGGCCCATTTCAATTCGCTCAATTTTCATTCGTTCCTCCCATTGAGCTTAGTATCGCATCGACGCATCGCGCGGTCCCTGTGCTGCTTTCGGCGCCATACCTGGCGTATTTTTTACCTTGACAAAGGGCGCGAAGCAACCAGAATTAAATGGTCGTACAATTAATATAGACTCTCGGGAGAAGAACATGGCCACTCGTATAGCGATAATCTGCGCCTCGATATTGCTTCTGAATCCGAATGCCGTGCTGGCGCAGGATGTTAAGATAGGCATCATTGAGCCGTTGAGTGGCCAAGCCGCGTTCGATGGAAATGCCGTTCTCAAAGGTGCCAAGCTAGCCCAGCAGGAAATCAATGCTGCAGGAGGTGTCCTTGGGGCGCGTCTTGAATTTGTTGTAGCCGATGGGGCGTGCAACGCTGCCGATACCGTAAGCGCAGCGGAAAAGTTGATTAATGCCGACCATGTTCCCGTGATTGAGGGAGCTTTCTGTAGCGGAGCTACGCAGGCAATCATGCCGATCGTCGAAAAGCTAAACGTACCTTTGGTCTCTGGTGTTGCGTCGCTAGATAAGTTGACGAAAGCTGGAAATAAATGGTTCTTTCGAACGACCGAGGCCGACTCAATGGAGGCGGTTGCCTTTGCTGATGTCTTGCATAGTGACCTCAAGTTTAAGACCGTTTTCTATTTCGGCACCAACGATGATTTCGGAAGAGGGATCGTCGACTTCTTCAAGACCCGCATGGAGGCACTTGGAGCTAAGACCGTTGGGACAGAGTTTTATGATACGAATTCAACGGATCTTTATACACCCCTGACCAAGATACGGGCCTTAAAGCCGGACCTGCTTTTTGTTACGGCGTTTACTCAAGCGGCGGCGAGCATTGCGAAGCAGTCAGTCGAGCTTGGCTTATCTTCCAAGATTTTCGGAATAGGTGCATGGACCACTCCTGCCTTCCTGAAACTTGCCGGAAGTGCTTCGGATGGTATCCTGGCGGGTGTTCCCTATGCTCCTTCCGCATCTGGCGAGCTGAATGAAAAATTCGTCAAAGCTTTTCAGGCTGCGAACGGCGAGCTTCCCAGCAAATATGCCGCTGGCGGTTATAACGCGACGCACATCATCGCGCAGGCGATCCAGCGGGCGGGATCGTTGGACTCCACGAAAATCCGGGATGCTCTCTATGCCACCGATTACAATGGTCCAACGGGACGAATCCGTATGGCACCGAATGGCCAAGCGTATGGCTTCAATCTGTTCCTCATTGAATTGGAGAAGGGGGACGTCAAGATTCGCGCCCAACGGGCTATCGACAAGCTGGAATAGCGCGCTTGAACTTTGCTGAAGTTATCTAGGAATCTCGCGATGTTCGAGGCGACGTTGCAGTTTATTGTCAATGGCCTCGTGACAGGCTGTATCTATGCACTCGTCGCTCTCGGATTGACTCTCATCTTCGGTATGATGGGGATTGTGAATTATGCTCAGGGCGAATTTTTCGTTTTGGGTGGCATGCTCGCTTATGTCTGTACTCAGCTACTCGGGCTCCCCTTCTTCGCTGCCTTACCAATTGTTTTAATTGTCACAGCATTGGCCGGAGCATCTTTGGACTGGATGGTGCTTCGGCGGCTTAGAAAGGCACATACGCTAACCAAAGCGCTCGTTACGCTCGGAATGTCGATCTTTTTGATCAATATCATGTTGATGATCTTTGGAGCTGAACCGAAGAACATCCAGTCGGGTCTGAGCGCGCGACCGCTCGCGTGGGGCCCAATTCTTATCACGCCGACGCGGCTGCTCGCCGTGGCAGTTGCGTTCGCGAGCGTGGTGACGCTTCACGTTTTCATTCATCATTCCCGCACGGGCCGTGCCATGCGTGCTGTCTTTCAGCAGCCTGAAGCCGCGATGCTGGTTGGCATTCCAATTCAACGTATCTACAGCCTAACGTTTGCGCTGGGAACGATGTTGGCTGCGCTCGCCGGCTCTCTCGTTGCTTCGATCTTTGTTGTTTATCCGTCCGCGGGTCAGCTCGTAATGGTAAAAGCTTTCGCCGTGGTAATCGTCGGAGGAATGGGAAGCTTTCCGGGTGCAATTATAGGGGGTTTAATCCTCGGGATGACGGAGAGTCTCTGGGGAGCGTTTATATCGACCGGTTATGCCGACGCCATAGGCTTTGTACTCGTAATTTTTATTCTGCTTCTGAAGCCTCATGGACTATTTGGAATAGCCGGAGGTGCGGGGAAATGACCATAACTGAAAAAAAGGCGCTCAGTATTGCGCTGCTTCTCGTTTGGCTTCTACCGATCGTCAGCCAGAATCAGTTCTTGCTTCACGTGATGATTATGGTTTTTCTCTATGCGATTCTCGCATCTAGTTTGAATTTGACTATCGGTTTTGTAGGGGAGCTATCGTTAGGCCACGCCGCTTTTTTTGGAATTGGTGCTTATACCAGCGCCATTCTGTCGACGAAATGGGGGCTACCAACGCCTGAATGCTTGCTACTCGCGGGCCTGTTTGCCGGCCTTCTCGGGCTTTTGGTTGGCGGCATAACGCTTCATCTCGAAGGAGACTACTTCGTACTCATTACCCTAAGCATCTCCGAGGTGCTTCGACTGGTGGCAATCAATTGGGTCGAAGTAACCAATGGGACTCTTGGATTTTCAAATCTGTCAGCACCGACGCTGGCCCTTGGCAAGTGGACCTTGCTCGTCTCATCTAAAACCGAATTTTATTACTACGCCCTAGGCTTGCTGACCATTACGGTGCTTTGCATTTCGGCCTACGCGCGATCAAAGTTTAGACTCGGTGCTATCGCGGTGCGCGAAAACCGCTCGTTGGCAAAATCGGTTGGGATAGATCCTTTTGTTCAGGCCCTCATAACGTTCGTGGCGGGCGCGTTCTTTGCCGGCTTGGCCGGTTCGTTCTATGCTCACTATATTACTTTTGTTGGACCGGAGGTCTTCGGTTTTAGTTTCACTGTGACAATCGTGATGGCAGTCGTTGTGGGCGGCAAAGGAACTGTCCTTGGTCCGATTTTGGGGGCCGCCCTGGTAGTGGTCTCGCTAGAGTACCTTCGTTTTATCCAAGAAGCTCGTTTGGTGATGTTTGGCTTGTTGCTGATGCTTATGGCGATGTTTTTCCCAGATGGGATTATGGGTTTCGTCTTGGAACAATCGAGGTCGGCTAGTCGGAGGGCTAAATTCGCCTCCATAAAGTCCGGGGTATGAACCGTGCTCGTTGTCACTGGCATCTCGAAGAAATTTGGAGGTGTCACCGCAGCTAGGAATCTTAGGTTTTCGGTTGAGGCAGGGGAGATCGTAAGCCTGATCGGACCAAACGGCGCCGGAAAAACAACCGTGTTCAACATGATTACTGGTTTCGTGAAGCCTTCCGAAGGCGTCATCGAATTCAAGGGAAGAGATATCACCGGATGGCAGCCGCAGAAAATAGCTCGCGAAGGTATTGTGCGAACTTTTCAGATTACTAACGTCTTCTCCGGATTAACTGTCGAAGAAAATCTTTTGAGCGCGCAATACCGAAGATTTACCGGTCCGTTTTGGCATTCATTGGTTGCGCATCGAAAGGCGCGAGAGCAGCGGCAGCAGGCCATCGAGGCGTCGCACGAACTTATGAATTTTGTTGGCCTTTCGGACGTGGCGGACGAAATAGCAGTTAACCTTCCATATGGGCGGCTGCGCCTCCTTGAGATCATCATTGGTCTCGCGGCAGCGCCTGAAATGTTGTTGTTAGATGAGCCTGCCGCTGGCTTGAACCACGAAGAATCGGCGCGGTTGGTCGGTCTATTACGAGAGATATGCCATCGCCGAAGCATTACTCTGCTACTTGTCGAACACGACATGGATGTCGTGATGACCGTCTCAGATCGAATAATTGTGATGAACTATGGCGAGAAAATCGCTGAAGGAAGCCCCAGCGAAGTGAAAGAAAACCCGCTAGTGATAGAGGCTTACCTAGGCCCCGAGATTGAAGATCCGGAGGCGCCAGATGCTTGAGATAGAAGATATCAGTGCAGGTTATGGCGCGACGACTATCTTACGTAAGGTGTCTCTGACGGTAGGGAAAGGGAAGGTAGTTGCACTCGTAGGTTCAAACGGTGCGGGTAAGACGACTCTGCTGCGGGCGCTCTCAGGGATAATCCGGCCAAGTGAGGGGGTTATTCGGTTCGGAGGTCAGGATATCCAGCATGCCAGGCCACAGGACATCGTCCGACTCGGAATTGCGCATTGCCCTGAGGAACGCAAGGTGTGGCCTCAGATGACGGTTGAGGAAAATCTCGAGCTTGGCGCCTTTGTGCTGTCCAGCAAATCTGAGATTAAGGAAACGCTTCACCAAATCTACGATGAATTTCCTGTTCTGCGCGAACGCCGCAAAGAATACGCCGGGAAATTAAGTGGCGGCCAACAGCAAATGGTCGCGGTCGGCCGAGCCTTAATGTCAAAGCCAAAGATGGTTCTCTTTGATGAGCCATCGCTAGGCCTTAGTCCCATGCTTATGAAACAGATCGCAACGATCATTCAGAAGATTCAGAAACAAGGTATTGCCGTTCTGCTTGTGGAACAGAACGTCCGAATGGCACTTCGCCTCGCGGACTTTGCCTATGTGCTTGGTTCCGGACGAATCGTTGCAAGTAGTCCGGCCGCGACGTTGCGTAACGATCCAGCGCTTTTAAAGGCGTATCTCGGAAATTAGGCGCAAGGTCGTCGTAGCGCGGTTAGCGAGAGGAATCCAATGACGGCGTACCTCTATGGCGGTAATGTACACGCAAACGGGATCCGTCAGCATTACCTCAGGTTCGGAGGAAAGGGTGACGTTGTCATTCTTCTTCCTGGTATTACAAGTCCGGCTCCGACGTGGAACTTCGTCGCAGAAAGGCTCGGGAAAGTCTTCGATGTTTACACTCTTGATGCCCGTGGACGGGGTTTGTCAGATGTCTCTCCGTTAGGAGACTATAGCCTTGATGTGTACGCAAAAGATGTCGCAGAGTTCGTCAAGGTACTCAACATTCAGCATTATTACGTGATTGGTCATTCTATGGGGGCTAGAACTGCCATTCGACTGGGGAGGCACCATCGGGAAGGGATCGGGAAGCTTGTCCTTGTTGATCCGCCAGTTTCTGGACCCGGTAGGGCAAATTATCCAACACCCCTATCATGGTATGTTGATTCAATTCGACTGAGCCAGGCTGGCGTGCACGCCGAAGAATTGAGACCATATTCCCCCACGTGGTCCGACTATCATCTTCAAGTTCGTGCTGAGTGGCTACACACCTGCAATGAGGAAGCTGTCGTGAAAACATATAGGGGATTTCATGAAGAGAACATTCAGGACGATCTACCTTATGTGCAGGCACCCACTACTCTCATCGCGGCTGGCCGAGGTGGCGTTATCGCCGACACTGACATTGCCGAGTTCAAGCGGTTAATGCCAAAAATTGATGTGGTCCGAATGCATAATGCCGGGCACATGGTACCCTGGGATGACTTCGAAGGATTTTTTGCAGAATTAAAAAAGATATTGCCAGCCGCAAATAGAGGCGGTTACTGATCGGCGTTCCGTAACATTGGTTCGGCGAAAGCTATCTGTCAGGGCAAAATTCCATAACGTCCGAAGTGCGCACGCCATGTCCGTTATTGAGGTAGGAGCCGACATCCTTCGCGCCCAGCGTCAGGTCAGCTTTTGACCCAGCTGCGACATCCGGCCTGATCAGTTCCTGAAGGGGAGTTTGTGGCATTTCTCACTCTCTGCCGGCCGTAAAGTGCTAGGCTCAAGTATTGCAAGGCATAATCTCCGGGGGCCCATATGCACCGGCGCACATTCATCACGCTTCTCGGCGGTGCGACTGCATGGCCACTCGTTGCGCGCGCGCAGCAACCGGCGATGCCGGCGATCGGGTTTCTTCACAGTGCGACAGCGAGTGGCTACGTACCCATGACGGCCGCCTTCCGCAGGAGCTTGAGTGAAGCCGGCTATACTGCGGATCAGAACGCTACGATCGAGTATCGCTGGGCGGAGGGGCACCTTGATCGTCTACCAGATTTGGCGGCGGAACTGGTGCGTCGTGAGGTGTCCCTGATGTTCACAGGCGGCGGATCGGATACTTGTCTCGCCGCCAAGGCGGCGACCTCGAAAATCCCAATCGTGTTTGCGAACGGCACCGATCCCGTCGAGGTTGGACTTGTTGCCAGCCTTAACCGACCAGGAGGAAACGTCACCGGCATCACCTTCCTTATCGACACTCTAAGTCCCAAGGAACTCGAAGTGCTGCATGAGGTCGTGCCTAAAGCCGCTCTCATCGCCGTGCTTCTCAACCCGAAGCTTGCAAATTCCACATCTCAGTTGCAAGACGTGCAAGAGGCTGCCCGCGTCCTTTCACGGCAAATCCATGTCTTTCACGCCAGCACCGCAAGCGATATCGACGTGGTCTTTTCATCTTTGGTCCAACTCCAAGCTGGCGGCCTTTTGATCGGCGCCAATTCATTCTTCTTCAGTCAGCGTGATCGATTAGTCGGTTTGGCGGCACGCTACGCGATTCCTGCCGTATACCCATGGCGCGAAGCCGCAGCGGCCGGCGGCCTCGTGAGTTACGGAGCCAGTATCACCGACGCTTATCGCCTCGCTGGCGTTTGCGCGGGCCGCATTCTCAGGGGCGAGAAGCCGGCTAACACGCCGGTCCAGCAATCCACCAATACCGAGTTGGTCATCAATCTCAAGACCGCCAAGGCGCTCGGCGTTACGGTGCCGCAGTCGCTTCTCGGCCGAGCCGACGAAGTGATCGAGTAGCGATGCCGTTTGCTGCGGTGCATGAGTCCGCTTGTGGCACAGGGTGTTCTTGCCTGTATCGATGCCAATGGTATGAGCGACTGTAGCGGCTGTCTTATGGGACATAGCAATCTGCTCCTCGTGCTTCTAAGCCCCCGGTCGTCCTCTGAGCGGTTCGGGGCGGGAGCACGGCCGGTCCATCCCATTCTCGGAAGTCGGCGACCTGCCAAATATTTGATCCCAACAGGCCCCCGACGTCTTCCAACTGTCGAGTTTAGAAAGCTAAACTGCCGTATTCTGATCCTGAGGGCAGCGATGCGACGGCGCGATTTCATTGCGCTTCTCGGCGGTGCGGCTGCATGGCCGCTCGCGGCGCGCGCGCAGCAGTCGGCAATGCCGGTGGTCGGATTCCTGAGCAGCGCGTCGCCCCAACCGTACGGATACGTGGTGGCGGCGTTCCGCAAGGGCCTCAAGGAAGTCGGTTATGTCGAGGGCCAAAATATTGCGATCGAGTACCGCTGGGCGCAAAATGAAGCCGGTCGGCTACCGGCACTGGCGGCCGAACTGGTCAGCAGTCAGGTGGACGTGATTGCCACGACCGGCACGCCGTCGACATTCGCGGCCAAGGCGGCAACCGCGACTATCCCGATCGTCTTCGAGGTTGGGTTCGACCCGGTGCTACTAGGGCTCGTCGACAGCCTGAACAGGCCTGGCGGCAACCTCACGGGCGTGATCAACTCGGGCGTCGAGGTAGCGTCGAAGCAACTGGAGCTGCTGCACGAGCTGGTCCCGACTGCAACCACCGTTGCGCTGCTCGTCAACCCGACCAATCCCACTCTTGCTGACGCTCTATTGCGAGATGCGCAACCGGCGGCCGACAAGCTCGGACTAAAGCTCCATGTTCTGCATGCGAGCACCGAACGCGACTTCGACACCGCCTTCGCAAGCTTGGACCAACTGCGGGCAGGTGCGCTCGTGATCGGCGCCGATGTATTCTTCATTAGTCGGAGCGAGCAGCTCGCTGCACTCGCGATCCGCCACGCGATTCCCGCTAGTTTCCACTTTCGAGAATTTGTCGTGGCCGGCGGGCTGATGAGCTACGGGAGCAGTTTTACGGATGCGCACCGGCTGGCCGGCGTGTACGTCGGTCGCATTCTCAAGGGCGCCAATCCGGCCGATCTGCCGGTCGTTCGGCCGACCAAATTCGAGCTGGCCATCAATCTGAAGACCGCCAAGATGCTCGGTCTCACTTGGGCCGCCTGTGGCAACGCAGGCGGCCTTTCTTTTTGTATGAACCCCCATCGGTACGCAATTGTGTCGCGCGATGTGGCCCGGCACTTTTCTCTGTGCCCTTATTCGATGCCTCCCCCCACACATTTATAAGGTCGCTGCGCTTCGGTTTGGATGGCCGTGAAAGCTGTCGCGAACTGCGGTTGGAGCTGTTATGCTGCCCTCACCGGCTAAGCCGAGGAACTGCTCCGCATGAACGAGAGTATCCACGGAGAAAAGACCGCTTCTGAGCCGCAAGATCGGGTGGCCGAACTCATCGAGCAACAGACGGCCATCTCTGAAGTGCTGCGCGCCATTGCGAACTCGCCGCACGACTTGCAGCCCATCTTCGACGCCATCCTCGACAGCGCCACACGTCTCTGTCGAGCAGACGTAGGTAGCTTGCGTCTTTCCGAAGAAAGCGGCCTTCGTCTCGTGGCGGTGCGAGGGGACCCCCTTTTGGTTAGTCAGGTCTGGTCATCATTCCCAGTGCTCGTAGAAAAGGGGAGCCTTCCGAGGCGATTGGCCGCAAGCGGGTTACCCTCCCACATCCCCGACTTGACAGCAGTTGAAGGCGATCGTCGGGATGATTTTGGGATCACAGTGGTGAACGCAGGTTTTCGAACGATCCTGGCTGTACCGTTGCTCACAGATAATGAGATAGTCGGGATAATTGGTCTGGGCCGCAAACAGGTGCAGCCGTTCACCGACAAACAGATTTCCTTATTCAGGGACTTCGCTGCGCAAGCCAGGGCGGCCGCCCTCGTGCACTACCTTGGCGTTGTGCAATAAGTACCCTCTTTATCCGGACGAGATCAGGCCGGGCGTCAAGACGCGACTGCACCCGCGCGACCGCGACGACGAAGCTGAGAATGGCGCACTGTGCCCCTGGATCACCCCTTGCGAGCGCCATTGGGTGACGGAAGAGTCCATAACCGCTTGCAGGACAACGGCAACCACAATCGCGACTATGGATATTGCAAACCTATGGTCGCCAGTCTCAGCTCCAGCAGTGCGCAACTGATAAGGAAATTAGCAAAACGGAGTCAGTTATTGAACTGATAAGGATTTCGTAAAGGCCTTATCGAAGGTCCGCTTCGCTCCGAGGAGCAGACTTAAGAAGGGCCTTCAATGAAGGTCCGCTAAGGGCCATAAGCGACCTCGCGCGGCGCCCGGTTCCAAGCGCTCAATCCTCAAAACCCGACTTGTGAGGTCTGACCACCCCTGACTTAAATTGATTGTTTCTTCCAGGAATAGAGAACAGCGACTGCTCGGATAGTGGAGTGCGACTGGCTCCTCTTGTACGCCTTGCCTGTTTCGGGGCCATGGCCTGGGAAATTGAGTCTTGACCACGAAGCTTCGGTCGAGTCGATCAGCGTCTTCTGGAATGCTATATGAAGACCGTACGATCCGAGGTAGTAAATCGGTGAGAGTTTCAGCCCTATCGATCGTCTTAGCGTTGTGGGTCCATCTTGGCGGCCTGATACACATCGCTTCCGCCACAGACATTCGCGCTGCCGTATCGGCCGTCCCTACTGACCTTTGTGGCGAGATGGTACGCCATAAGACTCTGATTGAGGGAAGGCCAGTCAGTTGCAGTCGACTATCACTCATTAGGTTTAGCTATTTCGGGTTTGACAACGCCGTCCACTCTGATGGTGAAATCGTTGTCCTCGATGCCGTCGCGCAGCATGTAGCGGCAATTTTCGACGCGCTCCTCGATCGCCGTTTCCCAATCGCCAAAGCGCGCTTGATGAACTATTACGACGGTGACGACGACGCAGCTGACGTAGACAACAACACCTCATCGTTTAATGACCGTGTGGTCGCCGGAACCAATACTTTGTCGCTGCACGCTTACGGTGCCGCTATCGACCTAAACCCTGTGCAAAATCCGTTTGTAAAGGTAACGGGAGGAAAGCGCGAAGCTTCACCCGCTGAAGGCAAACTGTACCTCGACCGAAAGGCTGTGAGACCTGGCATGGCCGAGTCAGTCATCGAACTCTTCGCAGATAACGGGTTTTCGATTTGGGGAGGTGACTGGCGCGACCCGATCGACTACCAGCACTTCCAAGTCAGTCGAGCGCTTGCCGAACAGTTGGCCCGCGTTTCGGCTGCTGATGCTAAGGCCATTTTTGAGAAGCACGTCGAACGCTATCGCCAGTGCGGGCGATCGGGAAAACGCACAAGCGACTGCAATCGGTAGTTGGCAGCAATTTCTAACTAACACGATCCACCGTTCCTCTCTTGGTCCCCGTCGCAATAAGGTCATAAGGTACACAGAGCTTTTGGTGGGCGCTCTAGGATTCGGGGGCAATGGCCGCTGAGCTAGGAATTCTCTTTGTCCACGGCATCGGAATCACTCGCGCAGCACGGAATCAAGGAGGCGAACCCACTATAGAGCTTCGCGACTGGCGACGAAGCTCCGTGTCAGTCGTGATGCGCATGCGTTCTGATGGTGATGCTAGGTGCGCGTGCAGGCATTGTCTCCGACTCTCGCGCACTTGGATAAAGCGCCACAGCGCACTCGTGCGTTTACCTTATTAGCAAGCTGGCATATCAATTTTTCCATTGTGGTGTACGCTGATCGGCATGCAACTCGATGTTCGAATTGCATTGAACCAATTGTGGGACAACGGAGGGCAGCATGGCCAAGAAAGCGAAGAAGGCGAAAGCAAAGAAGAAAAAGACCGCCAAGAAGAAGTAGGTCTTCGGCAACACGACCGAAGCACATCAAAAGCTGATACACATCAAGGCGCGTGCGCTTGTCACCCGCGAGGCTGATTTTGCCGCGGCTTGGCGAGATTCAGCGACCTAAAATCACCCAAGCCGGACCGGCTCGCGCGCAAGCGCTGACTGATCCGGCTTTTTCGTTGAAGGCTCTCAATCTGTCTGGTGCGGCCATGCCGTCTCTCTCCGACGAGGCCACAAACCTGATCAGTTGACCGACTATCCGATCGCGGTAGCGCAAATCGCCGTTCCATAACATTCGATTGGTGAAATCATGCGCGTTCGGAAGCTGCCTAAGACCTGATTGCGCCATCGCTCGGCAGATCCAGATTGAGTCCCCGCATCATGAACTCGACGAGCCCGTCGGTATATTGATCGTGGGTGAGATCTTTCGGTAGCGACCAGGCGCGCAGCGCAATCAATGTCGGAAGAAAGGTCACTATATTGGTGAGGAGGCCCCGCTTCGTCTTGGGAAGGTGGTCGCGGCCCAATGCTTCTGTGACCAACTCCTCGAACTGATTGATCCAGCCCTGTACCCGCGTGAGTAGGCTTCGCAGAGAGCGACGGTCGAGATTGTGGCTCTCGTGATAGACGAGCAAGATCGCGCTACTTTGCTCGATCATCACTCGCGTTGTGCCACGCAAGGCTTCACGCAAGCGCGCGGTAGGATCTCCTGTCGCTGCCACAGCCTGTTCCATGCTCGAAATATATTCGGCAATTACCCGATCGCAGACAAGAAACAGGATGTCTTCCTTTGAGCGCACGTAATTGTAGATGGTGCCTTGGGTGAGGCCGGCGGCGCGGCCGATATCACGCACCGTCGTCGCGTGAAAACCTTTCGCCTGGAAGACCTCGAGTGCTGCGCGGATCAATTGTTCGCGCCGATCACGAATGAGATCGGGGTCCTTGGTGTTTGTTCCGACCGAGCGAACGGCGGTGGTGGCGCGGATTGTTGCTGCTTTCATGGTTTTATCGCAGTTCTCTTTGCTTGCTTATTTTAGGCTCTGATCGCGCCGGGCGCTTGGGAGGCGGAAGGAATGCTGCATTGACATTCCAAGCCATTTGGAATTGACTGAGCGCTCAGTCAGAAAAAGATATACGGGAGGATGGGATGTTTGGGAAGGGGCTTCGTGGCCTGCTTTGCGCGGCCGCCGTGCTTTGCGCGTTCTCCGGTCAGGCGAGTGCTGACGAACCCGGCGTTACGCCGGATAGCATAACCATCGGCGCCTTCGGCCCGATCACCGGCCCCGCTGCCTATATCGGCCTCGGTGGCCGCGACGGCGCCAATCTCGCGATCAAGGAAATCAATGCTGCCGGCGGTATCAATGGCCGCAAGCTCTCGATGATTTTTGAGGACGACGGACATTCGCCGACCAAGGCGCTCGCTTCGGTGAAAAAGCTCATCGATCAGGATCATGTCTTCATGATCTTCTGCGTGGCTGGTAGCAACGGCACGTTGGGTACGATCGATTTCGTGCGCGAGAACAGCCGCGTGATGTTTGTGTCCTTTGCCTCGGCGCCGGGCGTCACCTGGCCGTTCGCCCGCAACATGTTCCGCGGCGGCACCACCGAGGTGCCGCGCTACGGCGAGCTTTACTCGGAATATATCCACGACTATCTCAAGGCGACCAAGATTGCGATTCTCAGCGGCCGCGAGGAATACCCCAAGAACGAAGGTGACGCGCTCACTGCGCAGTTGAAGAACTGGTACCAGGTCGCACCGGTCAAGCGCGCCGAGTTCAATATAGGCGACAAGGATTTCACGCCTCAGCTTCTGGAAATCCAGGGCGCCAATCCGCAGGTCATCGCTATGTTCGGCAATCCGGCGGAAACCGCCGTGGCGATGCGCCAGGCCAAGGAGCTTGGCATGAACCAGATATTTTTCGTCGGCGCCACCATGGTCGATCAAAACCTACTGACGGCAGCCAAGCAGTCGGCGGAAGGCGCTACCGGATTTGGTTTGATCCCGCTGCTTCCGGGATCGTCGGCCCCAGAAATGAAAGCCTGGCTGGCGAAATGGAAACAGGAATATCCCAACTTGCCTGCCGGACGGCCAAACGTTTTCGACCTGCTTTCTTATGCCGATATTTATGTCGTCGCGGACGCCCTCAAGCGGGCCGGCAAAGATCTTACGACCGACAAGCTGATCGACGCGCTCGAAGCCACAACGGATTATCGTGTCGGCGCAATCGCCTCGCCGCGTACCTTCACCAAGAAGCATCACATCGGTAACCTGCGTTTGCAGGCTATGCAGGTAAAGAACGGCGAATGGGAACCGGTCCCCTTCGAGGGGAAGCACGAGAGCGATATCCTCAAGCGCTATCAGTAACAAGATGGACGCGTCGAGGGCGCCCTCATGACCTGGCGGATCATCCTCCAGTTAGCGCTGTCGGGCCTGAGCATCGGTAGTATCTATGCGCTGGTAGGACTGGCCCTGGTGCTGCCGTTCAAGGCCAGCGGCATCGTCAATTTTGCGCAAGGAGAGATCGTCACATTCGGCGCCTATCTCGCCTTGATCCTGGCGGGCCTGGGGCTGCCGTATCTCGCGGTAGTGCCGCTTGTCTTGATCGGCGCCGCTCTATTCGGCACCGCCATTGAGCGGCTTTTGATCCGCCCGATCGTGCACCAGCCGGAATTCACATTGGTGATCGTCACCTTCGCGATCGGCTTTATCATCAAAGCTGCGATCCGCCTGCATTGGCAAGACAATACTTTTTCGATCGATGCGCCCTTTGTCGGCGCGCCGCTGGCGCTCGGCGAGCTGCGGCTCAATCCCGCTTATCTCGTCTATATCGTCAGCACTGTCGTCACTGTCTCCGCACTTTTTGCCTTCTTCGGTTACAGCAAGTTCGGCAAGGCGATGCGGGCGACCGCGCTTGACCCGATCGCGGCAAAACTGATGGGCGTCCGTATTGGTTCGGTGTTCTCGGCGGCGTGGGCGCTCTCCACCATGCTCGGCGCGTTCGTCGGTCTGCTGTTGGCGCCGGTGATCGGAATTAATCCCGAGATCGGTCATCTCATTCTCAAGGGTCTGGTCGCGGCTGTGATCGGTGGGTTTTCCAGCCTTGGCGGCGCGGTCGTTGGCGGCTTGCTCCTTGGCCTCCTCGAGACCTATGCCGGGGCATTCTTTGGCGCGACCTTCAAGAATCTGGTGCCCTTCGGCGTGCTCATTCTCCTGTTGTTGCTACGCCCGCAGGGTCTCGCCGGCACCTCCAGCGTGCGACGGGTGTAGCGGTGCGCACACGCGTCTTATTCACGATTGCTGGTCTTGCGCTTCTTGCCGCATTGTCGCTTGTCTCAACGAGCTACTATCTCTATCTGGCAGAATTGGCGATGATCAATGTCATCGTTGCCGTCGGCCTCAATCTGCTCAGCGGCAATTGTGGACTGATCTCGCTTTGCAACGCTTCCTTTGTGGGGATCGGCGCCTATTGCACGGCGCTGTGCACGACTCGTCTCGGGCTTCCGACGTTGGTCGCGCTGCCAGCGAGCGTCATGGTTTCCGCCCTGCTTGGGGCAGCGCTGGGTTATCCTGCGCGGCGATTGTCAGGGCTTTACCTTGCGCTGACGACGCTCGGTTTTCTCGAGCTTGTCGGCATCGTCATCGAAGAATTGCCGGAATACACCGGCGGCATTCGCGGACTCAAGGTTCCGCGGCCGGATATTTTCGGCTTCGTGCTTCAGTCTAACGTCTCGCTCTATTTCTTCGTTTTTGTGCTCACGATCGCGGCGGTCGTGGTGGGCTACAATGTTCAGCGATCGCGCTACGGCCGCGCCTTCGAAGCTGTGAGGCAGAGCCCCTTTGCAGCTCAGGCACTCGGCATTCCCGTCGCCCGCATCAAGGTGATTGCGTTTTCGCTCAACGCGGCCTTTGCTGGATTCGCCGGCGGCTTGCTGGCCGGTGTCGTCGGCTTCATCGATCCACCCGAGTTTGGCATCCTGGCATCGATCCAGCACGTCACTTTCATCGTGGTGGGCGGGTTAGGCTCGATTGCCGGTTCGATCGCCGGCGCGGTGCTGCTCACGGCGTTGCCCGAGGCGCTGCGCGGCGTGCAAGAATATGGCGAACTGATCTACGGCGTCATTCTGCTCGGCACGCTGTTGTTCCTGCCGCAAGGACTGGTCGGTCTCGCCGCTAGATTGGATCTGCTAGGGCCCTCCGAGCCCCGGACCAAACCGCCCGCTAAACCAGCTGCCAAGGAGCCCGTCTATGGCGCTTCTTGAGATCAATGCACTCTCTGTCCGCTTCGGAGGTGTTGTTGCCGTCACCGACGTGTCACTCACGGTCAATGCCGGAGAGATTCACGGCGTCATCGGTCCGAACGGTGCGGGGAAGACGTCGCTTATCAATGCGGTCACCGGCATGGTCACGCCGCATTCGGGCTCGATCCGTTTCTCGGATAAGGAGATTGTTGGGATTGCGCCGCATCTCATCTCTTCCCTTGGGCTTGGCCGCACGTTCCAGCATGTTGAATTGTTCGGCGATCGAAGCGTCTTCGACAACGTCCTGACCGGATTCTACCGGCATCAATCTTACGGCCTGTTGGCCGCTGCGCTTCGATTCGGAAGAGCCGGCCAATCCGAACGCAAGACGCGCGAGCAGGCCAGTGAGCTGCTCGATGCTTTTGGCCTAACCGATTGCGCCGACACACGGGCCGGACTATTGCCCTTCGGCATCCAGAAGCGCGTTGATATTGCCCGCGCGCTCGCTGCCGAACCGAAACTGCTTTTGCTCGATGAGCCCGTCTCCGGCATGAGCGAGGCCGAGGCCGAAGCTGCCGTGACGACCATGCGCAAGCTCGCGCGCGAGCACGGAATCACGCTCCTCGTGGTCGAGCACAATATGCGTGTTTTGATGAACCTGGCCGAGCGCGTCACCGTACTCAATCAGGGCCGCTTGCTTGCGACCGGCACGCCTGCCGAGATGCAGGTCGATACGGCCGTCGTCGAGGCCTATTTGGGAGATGCGGCATGACCCTGCGCCTCACCGAATTTTGTGCCGGCTATGACCGCATTCCCGTCATCCGCGATATCAACCTCGAGATCGAGGAAGGACGGATCGTCGGCCTGCTTGGCGCCAATGGAGCGGGCAAGACCACGTTGATGCGCGCGATCTCTGGCCTGGCCACGATGCAGGGAGGCCGTATCGAATTTGCCGGCAATGACGTTACGGGACTGTCCTCCGCCGATCTCGTTGAGCGGGGTCTGATCCAGGTGCCGCAGGGCCGGCACCTGTTCGGCGAGATGAGTGTGCGCGAGAATCTCGAAATGGGTGCCTATCTGGTGGCGGGTCAAGTCGAAAAGGCGCGCATGCATGACGTGTTCTCGCTGTTCCCGATCTTGCACGAACGCGAGAGGCAACCGGCCGCGCTTCTCTCCGGCGGTGAGCAGCAGATGCTGGCCGTGGGGCGTGCGCTGATGTCGGGGCCACGCTGCCTGTTGATGGACGAGCCGTCGCTTGGCCTGGCGCCCAAGACGTTCGACCTCATCCTCGACGTCATCAAACGGATCAACGCCGGCGGTACGACGGTATTCATTGCCGAGCAGAATGCGCGCAAGGTGCTGCGTGTCGCCCAATATTGCTACGTTTTGGAAAATGGCCGCATCGCCACGGAAGGCGAAAGCAGCGTACTTCTTGCCGACGACCGCATTCAACGTTCCTACCTCGGAGTTGCTCACTCATGAAAATCATCGACGTGCATTCGCATTGGGGCACCAAGCGCGGCTACCCGCTGCAAACCCCCGCGGAACGGGAACAGCAAAAGGTAACCTGGAATTCGCAGGTCAATTACCATTCAGAAACCGAGATGGCGCAGTATTTTCGCGACAGCGGTGTCCAGGCCATTCTCGATTTCGGCTTTTCAAAATTTTTGCCAATGGAGGAAACCCAGGCACTGCACGACTACGCTTTCGAGACGGAAGCCGCGCATCGCGACGTTATTCTCGGGCATTGGATCCATATCGATCCGCGTTCGGGCGAGGCGGGCTTACGTGAGCTCCGCCGTTGCATCGACAAGCGCACCGGCTTCCTCGGTTACGGTGTCTCCGCATCGTTGAGCCCACCGGCCAGCGATCCGCTGTATGATCCGTTTTACAAGCTTTGTATCGATGCCAAGGTGCCCGTGCTGATCTTCGTCGGCACGACTGGGCTCGGGGCAGGTCTACCCGGCGGTGCTGGCGTCATTCTCGATGACTGCCATCCGCGCCATCTCGACAGGGTGGCGGCGACCTATCCGAACCTCAAGATCGTCGCAGCGCGTCCGGGATGGCCGTGGCAAGCCGAGGTGATCGCCGTTCTCATGCACAAGCGTAACATCTGGTACGAACTGCACGGCTGGTCGCCGAAATATCACACCGCCGATCTGCGTCACGAAATTCCGCGCCGGCTTAAGCATCGCATCATGTTCGGCGCCGATTATCCGTTGCTGAGCTACGAGCGCCTGGTCAGTGACTGGAAAGCGCAAGGTTATCCTGACGACGTATTGGAGGCGATTTTTCACCGCAATGCGAAGGCCTTTTTCGAAAGCTTGAAGACATGAACCTCGATCTCAAGGGAAAGTGCGCCATCGTCGGCGGGGCAAGCCAGGGCATCGGTTATGGCATAGCGCACCTGCTGGCCGCCGAAGGCACCCGTGTCGCCATCACCGCGCGCCGGGAAAAAGATTTGCGTGCCGCAGCTGACAAGATGGCGGCCGAGACCGGTGCCGAGATCTTGCCGGTGCAGGCGGATTGCCGTCTGCCTGCGGATTGCGAGCGCGTCGTGAAGACCGTCGGCGACGCATTCGGGCATATCGATATCCTGGTCAACAATGACGGCGCGCCGCCGCTGGGAGACATTACGACATTCGACGATGCTGCCTGGCAGAAAGCGATGGAGCAGAATTTCATGTACGTGGCGCGCATGTGTCGTGGTGTACTGCCGCATATGCAAAAGACCGGTGGCAGCATTCTCAACATCACAGCAATCTCGGCCATTCAGCCGATTCCGCGTTTTGGGCTCTCGGTGGCGAGCTGGGGCGCGGTGATCGGCTACGCCAAGACGCTCGCACTTGAGGCGGCGCGTTGCGGCATCAACGTCAATACGATCTGCCCCGGCTATATCGACACCCAGCGCCTGGAGAAAGTTTTTTCCGCGGGCGACAAGCCATCGCAACAAATGCGCCAGGAGCTCGAGCAAGAAGTGCCGCTGGGGCGTATCGGAACGGTGACCGATATCGCGAGCCTCGCCGCTCTGCTGGTGTCGCCACGTGGTAGCTACATCACCGGCACGGTCATTCCGGTCGATGGCGGCTTGTTCCGCGCGGTGCGTTGAGGGAGGAAGTCATGGCCTACGTCAATATGATGCCCCCGGAGCTCGCCGCGAAGTACACGCGCGAAAAACTCTGGATGCAGAAGACCGTCTTCGACCTCCTCGCCGAGCAGGCCGCCAAACGCCCGGACCGTATTGCCATAAAGGACCAGCATGGCGAGATAAACTATCGTGAGCTCAAGGACAGGGTCGAGCGCGCCGCGCAATTCTACCGTTCCATCGGCATCCACCGTGGCGATGTCGTCACCATCCAGCTTCCGAACCGGATCGATTTTGCCGTCGCGTTCATTGCGCTTGAACTGCTGGGCGCCATCGCCAACAAGGTCAATCCGGATTTCCGCGCCCGCGAACTCGGCTACATGCTGAGGTTCTCCGGCAGTTCGGCCTATGTTTTTCCGAAGGAGTGGAAGGATTTCGATTACGCGGGCATGGCGCGCGGGCTGCAACGGGAAAACCCGGCGCTCAAACGTCTCATCGTCGTTGGCGGTGAGGTCGAAGGGATGCACGATTTCGATCATGGCGTCGCAGCCGCTGCGCCTATCGCCGCGACGGACAAAGTGCGCATGGATCCCAACGAAGTATGCCGAATGTGCTTCACCTCGGGTACGACGGGCGATCCGAAATGCGCCTTGCATAGCTTCAACACCACGCTCTATGCGGTCGAACTGCTCAATCACGACATGGAGGTAACCGAGCGCGAGGTATTTCTGGCGTTTCTCCCGCTCGGTTTGAACTGGGGCTACATCACACTACTGCAAAGTATCCTCGCCGGCGCGACGCTGGTGCTGATGGAACGCTTCAATCCTCGCGCGGCCCTTGAGCTAATCCAGAACGAGCGCGTAACCTACATTCCAACTGCGCCGGCCGGTCTTGTCGGCATGCTGAATGCGCCCGGCGCCGAGACATTCGATGTTTCTTCTCTGCGCGTCGTCATCACCGGTGGGGCGTCGGCGGCCGTCGAGACGATCCGCGACTATCAGAAGCGGATGAAGGGCCATCTGATCGAGCTTTACGGCATGCTCGAGGCCGGCTTTCAGACCTATACCCGCTTCACGGATGACCCTCAGAAGGTGAATGGCACCATCGGACGGCCGGTACGCGCCATGGAGTTGCGCATCGTTGATGCCGAAGGAAATGATGTGCCTTCGGGAGAGACAGGCGAACTGATGTCGCGGGGCCCCTCGATTCATCTTGGCTATCACGATAATCCAGCTGCCAATGCGCAGGCGTTCAACAAAGAGGGCTGGTTCCGTACCGGCGATCTCGGCAAGGTGGTCGACGTCGAAGGCAACGTGCAGATCACCGGCCGCAGCAAGGAGATCATCAACCGCGGCGGCAAGAAGTTCTTTCCGCGCGAGGTCGAAGAGATACTCTATACCCATCCCAGCGTCATGCATGCAGCGATGATCGGCGTGCCCGATGTCCGCCTCGGCGAGCGCAATTGCCTATGCGTCGTTTCCAAGAGCGACGTCGTGCCGACGGTCGATGAATTCGTCGATTTCCTGCGTGATCAGGTTGCCGACTACAAATTGCCGGAATCGGTCGAACGATTCAACGAGTTGCCGATGACAGGCAGTGGCAAGATCCAGCGCCATGTGTTGCGCGCACTGGTCATGAAGCGGCGAGGGGAGAGCCCTAGTTAAATTCAAAGTCGGCCATTGACCCGACCTTGTCATAACTCTCAATTGCGAATTGCGGAACTGATAAGGAAATTCTTCTTTCCTTATCAGTTGCCGCACCAGCAATCTTTCTGACAAATTGAATCAGTCGGCTAACTGATAACGTTTGTCGCCGGTCACGAATAGTCCGGCTGTCGCACCGCAAAATGGAGGGACGGTGGTTCGCCGAGACGCGTCCTATCGTTCTTCTATTGCGCCGCGGCGATCGTCATCCAACCCAGCAGTCCTAAAGCTTGCTTGACAGCTGTTGCTTGCGTCGCCGATGTTAGACCGATCTAATTAACCGATCGGTGCATAAGTCATCGGCCGGTATAAGAATTCGGGGGAGGACTGAACATGCTGACTTGTCCAGCGGCATGGCCGCGGTCGTTTGCGATTGCGCTTGCCGCAGTCGCTGCGGTCGTGCTGTTGCCGCAGCCCGGTCTCGCTGAGCCGATCACGCTGTCGATCATCGATGCCGGCGGCGATCTGGCATCGACGCAGACGATCATCGAGAACTACAAGAAAGCCAATCCGCAGAAAGTCAAAGAGATCAAACTGCAGCGCGCGCCTGCGCCGGAGGTGCCTGCCAAGATCAAGGCCCAGCAGGATGCGGGCCGCCTCGATATCAATCTGATTCTGACCGGGCAAGACGGTGGGTCGGTGCTGGCCGCCAACAATCAGCTGATCAAGCTGTTTCCGACCTACGACAAGATGTTTCCGCGCGACGAACTGACCGACGCGGCGAAGGAACTTCAGGACGAGGGGGATGGCTATCTGATTCCGTCCGTCGCCAATTCGGGCGGCCCGGTGCTGATCTATAACCCGAGCAAGGTACCCAATCCGCCAAAGACGGCCGATGAATTGATGGCATGGGCCAAGGCGAATCCAGGCAAGTTCATGTATGCGCGTCCTGCCAATAGTGGGCCCGGCCGTTCCATCGTGCAGGGAGTGTCGCACATTCTGGGCGATTCAAAGCCACTGGATCCGGAAAAGGGCTGGGATAAAACCTGGGCCTATCTCAAGGAGCTCGGCAAATACGTCGAGTACTACCCCACCGGCACGGCGGTCACGCTCAAGGAGTTCGCCCAGGGCCAGCGGTGGATCATCGCTGGTATCATGGAATGGGATATGAAGCCGCGGGCGCAAAGCGTGATCCCGCCCGACTCGAAGATCTCCATCATGGAGAACACCACGTTCGTTATCGATGGTCATTATTGGGCAATTCCGGTGGGCGTGCCGCAGGATCAGATCGACGTGATCCTGGACCTGATCAAGTTCATGCGAACGCCGGAGCAGCAACAGCTTACCTGGCCGGCCTTCATCGGGCCATCGATTAAAGCCGCCACCCTCGACAAGGCACCGAAGGATATTCAGGACCTGGTCAGAGAATTCTGGCGTCCCGAATACGACCAGATTGGCACCAAATGGAAGACCGCCCCAACGCTGGCGGTGAAGCAGCTCAGTTACGCCATGGATCGCTGGGATCGCGAGATCGGCGCCGATCAGGTCAAGAAGTAACAGGTCTACCGGTCGGTTTGCGATCGCGTTTTCGCGCGGCCGCGGTCGTCTATCCAACAGGCGGAGCATATGCCGGAGCAATTCAACTCGCTGAATTCCCTGCGCCCTGGTCTCACCAAGCGCTACGGAAGCAAGACCGTTCTCGACAATCTCGCACTGAAAATCCGCGGCGGCGAGTTCGTCACCTTCCTGGGACCGAGCGGTTGCGGCAAGTCGACGGCATTGTCGATCGTCGCTGGACTCACTCCGGCGACCGAGGGCGAGATCTGGCTCGACGGCAAGCGCGCCGACGATCTGCCGCCAGAAAAGCGCGGCTTCGGGATGGTCTTTCAGAATTACGCCTTGTTTCCGCATATGACCGTGTTCGACAACGTCGCATTCGGTCTTACCTTGAAGCCGCTCATGAAGGACGAGATTAAACGGCGCGTCCAGGACATGCTTCGTCTGGTTCAATTGCTGGGATTTGAAGACCGCTATCCGGGACAGCTCTCGGGTGGTCAACAGCAACGGGTCGCGATCGCAAGAGCACTGGTGTTGCGGCCGCGGCTGATGCTGTTCGATGAGCCGCTGTCCAATCTCGACGCCAAGTTGCGGGTCGAGATGCGCGCGGAAATTAAGCAAATCCATGCCGAACTGGGGTTGACCTCGATCTATGTCACCCACGACCAGGCCGAGGCCCTGTCGCTGTCCGATCGGATTGTGGTGCTGCGACACGGCGTGCTGATGCAATCCGGCTCGCCGCAAGACATCCACGATCGGCCGAAAAATGCGTTCGTTGCCGACTTCATGGGATTCCGGAACTTCTTCAAAGTGAAGATAGCCTCGCTGTCGCAAGGCATGGCGGAGGGGGTGAGCGGCGTCGTTACCCTTCGTGCCCGCGCTGGCGGCGACGTCGTTCTCGGTGCGAATGCCATTATGGCGATCCGGCCCGACGACATCGAACTGAGTGGGGAAGGTGCCGTGTGCGGTCGGGTCGAGATCGTCGAATATCTCGGCCGCGAGCAGGAGGCCGCCATTCGCATCGACGGCGGTACGAAGTTGTGGTTGCGGACCACGAGCCGTCTGCAGGTCGGAGACACTGTCAGCCTCGGATTTCCGATCGATAAAGTCGTGTTGCTGCCGAACGAATAGCGGGGAATCCGATGCGCGCAGTGCCGACCCGCGAACGAAGCGAATTTGATCTTCTGGCGATGCTGTGCATCCTGCCGTCGCTGCTCTACGTGCTTTGCATGTTCGTCTATCCGTTTTTGTACGGACTTTATCTCAGTCTGCGGCCGCCGAAGATCGCGGGCTTCAGCCTGGCGAATTATCTCACCTTCTTCAGCGATCCGTATCAGTACGGCACGATCTGGATTACCTTCAGCCTTGCCGTTCCGAACACCATCGTCGTGCTGCTGCTGTCGCTGTTCCTGGCCTACGGCATGCGCCGCGGCTTCTTTATGGAACGAACGGTGACGACCATTTTGATCCTGCCGATTTCGCTGGGTGTCATTCTGCTATCCGAAGGCATCCTGGGCTTCTACGGCTCGCAGGGCTGGCTTAATCAGGCCATCATTGCGCTCGGGCTGGTGAGTGAGCCTTTTATCCTGACGCATAATTATATCGGTGTGATCCTCGCGCTGTTCATGCAGCAATTTCCATTCTGCTTTCTGATGCTGCTGGGTTACATCTCCGGCATCGATCCGAGCCTCGAGCGTTCGGCCCGGATGCTCGGCGCGACGCCTTGGACAGTGTTCCGGCGCGTCATGCTGCCGCTGATCGCTCCGGGACTGGCGATCGCATTTGCGCTCGTATTTGTCATGAGCTTTGCCGTATTTCCGTCGGCCATCATGCTGGGCCAACCGTCCGGATCGACGCGAACGATTTCGATCGCTGCCTATCAGCAGGCGTTCGAGCAGTACGATATGTCGTATGCCTCGGCGATCGCCGTTGTCATGGGGTTGTGCCAGCTCGTCGCACTCATTGTCATTATTCTGTTGCGCCGGCGCATGGCGCCGGCAGCGACAATGGGCGTCGGCAAACGTTAGCCGGGAGATAAGTCTTATGCGCAAACGGCTTTGGAATTTGGCGCTCTATCTCGTCATTCTCGGGTTCATTCTGAATATGATGGGGATCGTTTCGCATGTCGTCGTCAGTGCGTTCGCGAAGCGGTGGTTTGGCAAGCCGTTGCCGCCGGCCTTCACGACCGATTGGTTCGCTTACGCCTGGACCAATTTCGACCTCGGACAGGTGTTGGGCGTCACGTTGTTCATCGCAATTGCCGTCGTGGTGCTGTCGCTTCTGATCGGATTCCCGGCTGCCTATATTCTGGCGCGGCGGAATTTCCGGTTCAAATCGGTCTTGCTGCTCCTGTATTTCCTGCCGCTGGTGATTCCGCAGATGACCTATGGAATTCCGCTCGCGACCACGCTCTATCGCTATGGCGTCGGCGGGTCGGTGCTCGGCGTCATTCTTGCCGTGATGGTGCCGATGGTGCCGCTCGCGGTATTCATTCTGATGCCGTTTTTCGAACAAATCAGCATCAATCTGGAATGGAGCGGCCAGGTTCTCGGCGCCAGCCGGGTGCAGATTTTTCGGCGGATCCTGTTTCCGCTGATGATCCCCGGCATCCTGACCGCGGGCATCCTGATTCTGGTCAATACAATCTCGAATTTTGAACTGGCGTTTTTGCTCGGTGGTGGGGGTTCGCAGACGCTGGTGGTCGCGCTGTTTTACAACATGTTTGCCGGCGGCGTGCGCCCGGTCTACTCGATCGATGCCATGGCGGTCATTTACATGGTGATGGTGATGGCACTGCTGCTGGTCGCGCTGCGCTTCGTCAGGCCGACCCAGATGGTATTCCGGCTCGACCGCTAGCGAATGTTATGCCGGCACGCGATGATGGCGGCGGACATCGCCGGCGTGACGGCGTTCATCTTGGACGGACAGTTTGGCGGTTGAGTCTGTCAAGCCTCGGTTCCGGATGGGGTTGTTGACGACATTGCCAGCCGGTCTCGAACACGAGAATGAAATGAATACGCTTTGCTTTGCGGCGGGCGATCATATGGTGGGCATCTGGGCCTTTCAGCAGAAGCGAGATGCGGAGTTCAAATAATGACAATCGGCGTTGCCGTGGTGGGGCTTGGCATGGCCCACAAGCCTCATATCCAGAGCCTGCGCGAACTTGGCGATCGTGTCCGGATCATTGCCTGCCAGACACCGAGTGCCACCAGGCGTGAAGCGTTCACGAAGCTTCATCCGGATCTTCCGGTGATCGGAGATTTAGATGCCGTCCTGGACGATCGAGACATCGACGCGGTCATCTTGCTGACGCCACCAATGACCCACCACGACCTGGTGGCACGCTGTGCCGCGGCCGGAAAACATGTGCTGCTTGAAAAGCCGCTCGACGTAACGACCGATCGGGCGCGGCAATCCGTTAGTGCCATGCAGCGGGCGGATCGTCGTTTCGGCGTGGTGTTACAGCACCGCTTCAGGGCCGCGTCGCGCCAGCTTGCGGCGATTGTGCAGAGCGGTGAACTGGGCGAACTGGTCTCGGCTTCGGCTTCGATTCGATGGTGGCGGCCGCCGGAATATTTTGCCGAGCCTGGCCGCGGCATGAAGGCCCGCGACGGTGGCGGCGTGCTGCTGACCCAGGCCATTCACACCCTCGATCTTTTCCAAAGCCTGACCGGTCCGATCGCGCAGGTCGCTGCGATGGCCAAGACCTCTCCGCTGCGAACGATCGACACCGAGGATATCGTCGCGGCCGCCGTTACCTTCAAGAACGGGGCCATCGGTACCATCGATGCGACCACGGTGGCGTTTCCAGGGTTTCCCGAGAAAATCGAACTGGCGTGTGAGAAGGGTACGGCAGTGCTGGAGGCGGAGTCGCTCGCGGTTTTCTATTGCGATGGTCGAATCGTGCGCCACGACGGCGCGGAGTCGAAGAGCGGCGGAGCTGATCCCATGGCGTTTTCCAACGATGCGCACAAAGCCCTGATCGCTGATTTTATCGACGCGGTCGTGCAGGGAACAGAGCCGACCGTCAGCGGACGCGAAGCGCTGAAAGTGCATCTTCTGATCGAGGCGTTGCTGCAATCCTCCGCCGTCGGCGGGCCGGTTGCGATCGGGTGATGCGGCGCGATACGAATATCCGGCGGATGCAATCCATCCGCCGAACGATGTCCGTTACGCCGTTTTCGGTTTGACATCCTACATATCGATCTGCCAGCCCGCTGATGAGCAGCAATTTGTCGAACGTGTTGCGAACCTAAGGAAATAAGCAAAACGGAGTCGGTCTTCAAACTGATAAGGTTATACAGAAAACCTTATCAGTCCCGAGGTCTGGAGCATCCGCCAGTATTCCATAACATCCGATTGGCGCATGCCATGTCTGTTGTTGAGGTAAAAGCCGACATCGTTCGCGCCCAGCGTTAGGTCAGCTTTTGACCCGACTCGGACTTGGATTGCGCATCGCAGCAGTCAAAATAGATGCGGCGCCGCGGCGGTCGCCAATTGATTCGGTGCCCGTGAAGCGTCGCAAACCTCGCAGTCGCAACCTTTCGAGCTGGAATCCGAAGGTCAGGGAGCGGTCCGCCACCCTCTTTCGATTTGAAATTGCTCTACCGGAAGAGTTTGTCCGCGCGCCGGAAAACGCTGCTCGGTTCGGCCGATACGGATGAAGCCGCACTTTTCCAGGACGCGGGCGGAAGCCGGATTGGTCACCCGCACGTTGGTGATGACGATGCGCGTCGTGGTTCGTGAAAAGATCGAGGCAAGCAGGACTTTGACTGCCTCCGTGGCCATCCCTCGTCCCCAATAGCGGCGGCCGATCCAATAGGCGATGGAGGTGCAGTCGGAAGGGGCTGGCTTGGCGCTTACGAGTCCGACAACGGTCTCATCGTCGTCGCCGATCGTGATCATCAGCGTGAGGTCGCGGCCCAGGAATGCGCTCTCGCGCGCTTTGGCGACGAACGCCGTCGCGACCGCTTCGGGGTAAGGATGAGGAATCGTCGCCGTCATCTCGGCGACGTCCTTGTCCCCGGCGAGCACGGCAATTTGCGGGGCATCCTCGTCGCGCGGGCAGCGAAGCCGCAAACGGGGCGTTTGCAGGCGGAAGTCTGCTTGAATGACCGGCCAGACGCTCATGGTCCTTCCGCCTTTGTCGATCATCCATTGTGGCGCGAAAAATCGGCCGTGATAAGCTGCCGCCATTCTAGCACACAGGAGCAGTGATGACGGCTGAGCCCGATTGCCCCAAATGTGGTGGGCCCATGGAGGTCGGAAGCGTATCCGATCACTTCACTGGCGGCATGCTGAAGGCCCAATGGGTCGATGACGCCAAAGCGGGATTCTTGAAATCCGCCAGACAGATCACCATCGTTTCCCATCGATGTAAACTATGCGGGTTTCTGGAACAGTACGCGCCAAATCCGTAATCGCTTTTTCGGCGGCGTTGCGCCGTGGCGTTTTGAGTCGCCGCCGACCAGGAACGGTTGACCTCGGCCTCGCCTTTCAGGCGGGGCTTTTTTTCGCCGATCGGGCGGCACGAGCCCCATGCCACCGTGATGCGCTTCCGCCAAGCGTGGACGCGCTCGCTCACCTGATCGTTGCGGCATTAGTAAGCGCGGCGATAGTCGGCCCGATAGTTGTCGTGCGCTGCACGCTCCCGCGTCTCCGGCGGCACGCAGACATGATCGCCCGGAAACGATTCGCGCCAGACATATCCGTTGACGCACCGCCCGTTGCCGTAGATGCGGTCGGGCGCGGCGGCGTTATCCATCCGGGTCTCGGAACGTACCCAGGGCCGAACGCACACATGGTCGCCCGGAAACGATTCGCGCCAGACAAAACCCTGCCGGCAGGTGTCGGGGCCGTACTGGGCGGCGGCCGGCGTCGGCGCAAGCGTCGGAGCAGAGAGGGCGATGACGGCTGCGAGTGCAAACATCGCTGTGCGTTTCATGGGGGCTCTCCTGAGGATGGTGTTCTATGGCTTGTAGTCGCGCCAGCCGTCACGGCGGTTCGACCATGGCCCTGCCGACACGAAAGTTATTGCGCTGATCGAGGAAAACGGTCGCGGCGATAACTGCAAACTGCCGGCCAATGAGTCCTGCTGCTAGCGCCGGCAGGCGATTGGGTCGGTGCTCGGTATCGCGACAGGCGGCTGCATAGGAAAGGGTGGCGTCCGGCATGCGGCCAAGTTCCTTCGGCCTCTTCTTGCAGCGCGGGAGGCGGGTTTTGGCACCTTTCAGACATAACCAGCCGCTCTGACGACGTCCGCTTCTCTAATCGGCCGTTCGGGGTCAAGCACTTTCAGACTATCCTTCAATGCGGTGTCGATGTCGCTCGCGGGCTCGCGCTTCTCTTCGGAATCGGCACCAAGGCCCTTCCATCATGGGATCCGAGGACGAGGCGGAACAATCTCTTGGGCGGCCTTGCCGTCAGACGGACGGTAGGTCCAAGCGGACATACGAACTCACCTCATCCATCGTCCCGCGAGGGACATCTTACCACCGCGCGGTGGAGCTCGAGTTTTCTCCTATCGGGTTTGATCCTGAACGGTCTTCATGCGGCTGCCGCGGCTTGCTCCCGAGTCCAGCGGAACTCAGTTCCGTCAACCCAAATGCGGTGCATGATCACG
>Ga0207014_1016_pt1 | contig 42280 bp, 33 predicted proteins | sample Alteio_BWMinCont_56_FD_153495 | JGI IMG/M metagenome (GOLD analysis project Ga0207014, IMG submission 153495) | Enriched cells from forest soil in Barre Woods Harvard Forest LTER site, Petersham, Massachusetts, United States -... | ecosystem: Environmental > Terrestrial > Soil > Temperate forest >...
AACGTATTTGAGGGGACGGCGCTGCGGCACCATGAAAATGTCGGGCTGGTCCAACTGGCCGATCATCTGCTCCAGGAAAGGCAGGTTGACCGGACGGGTGCTGATCCAGATCCGGTTGGATCGCGGATCAGGCACGATCTGGGCGGTGCCGGAAATCAGGTTCTTTTCGTTGGAGAGCGGCTCGCCGTTGCCAAGACCGGACGGGACTAATACCGTGCCGCCCGGGCCGGCGGGTGTCAGGGGAGCGCCTGTCGGTCCCAGCCCCAGCATCTTGTTGAGAATATCGGACACCGTTTGCGCATCGGCGCGGTTGAGTTGAATCCATTCGCTGGTGACCCGTGCCGGCGGCACATCGATGAGTTCCTTCAGCGCGATCAACTGGCGGATCACGCTGACATTTTCTATGAGAATGGCGGCCTGGGCGGAAGTCGCCGGCACATAAACTCCATAACCGGTATGAAAGGGCGCGGTCTGGGTGAAAATACCAACGGCTTCCTGCGGATTGATATAATTGAACGGCATGTAATAGCCGACGACCTCATCGGTGGTCGGCAGATCGGCCGCGTTGGCATAAATCTTCACCCCTTCACTGCGCGGGTTTTTATTGACGCCGACCACGACGATTTTGTCGTTATGTTCATCGATGGGAACGATCGCCACGTTATTGAGAAGAAGGACCTGCTTGATCATGTTGATCATGTCCGCCTTGTTCAGGCCGGAGGCGTTGATGCTCACGAAAATCTGTGCCGTATTCAAATTGGTATCGCGGATCAGGTGCTTCCCGGAGAGCTGTTCGTAAAGATCCAGAATCGTATTAACCGGAGCGTTCTGATAGCTGGAAGAACCTCCCGGCGTCGACCCTCCTGATGGGATCGGCCCGGTGTCCTGGGCGAGGGCCGGAAGGCTGTTACCCAAATGGAAGACGAACAGGGACGTGACGAGGAATAATCCTCGGGAGAATCGGGATGGTAAGGCCATAGGGGGATGTCGGCGTAACGAGGATGGCATATCGGCCTCCTCTAAGGAAGCCTTCACCTGAGGGTCTTCGTTCATTGCGGTGGGGGGGGGCGCGGGGTGAGCCTGCACGGGTTGTTCTTGCTGCGTCGGTCTGGGTGGCAGATTGATGATGGGGCGACGAATCCTGGGGATCATGGGCCGGGTCGATCCCGACGCATTGGCGCCGGGCATTTGAATTTGAGGAGTCATGCTGCCCGGCGGCATGGGAATCGTGACGGCGGACGGGGCGCCTGGGATCGCTAATGTCGCGGGAGCCTGTACCAGCTTGAGCGTGATCGGCTGGCCATCCTTGAGCACGATGGCCGTCGTGTCCGACCCCTCTTTGCCGCGGGTGATGGAAGTCAGCGTCAATCCCCGGGTCGGTTTGGCGGACGAAACAAGGAAGTGTTCCTGGCTATGTGTTTCGATCAGGCTGACGTAGGAGATGCCGTCAATTTTATCCGCGTAGCCGACCATGGAATAGTCGGGGGATTCCTGAACCGCTTCGGCTGTCGCCACCGCGAAAGGGGACTTCGTCCACAGGACCTCATAGCGCGACGCCGGAAAGCCCTCGCTCGGCACGGCAATATCGTCCGCCCCGGCCGGTTTCGCGGTCAGCGCCAAGCTTCCAGCCAGGGCGAGGAGAAGAACAGGCCTTTTCATGTCACAAATCTCCCTTAAAATAACGGGCGATATTCAGCGTGCAAACCATCGATTTCTGGTCCTGGTCCGCTTTCAATGAAAAAAGCGAAATGGCATAAAACTGATCCGGTTTTTGGAGATCGGTCAACCACTTGCACAAGTCCTGCATCGACCCTTTGACCTTGACCGACACATTGATGCGCGTCCCGGCCGCACCATGCTGCACCTCCTTCAGGCTTTGCTCCAAGATTTCGAGTTTATTTGTGCGGGCTCCTTTTAAAGCATACTCCAAAACCGCCGCTTTTGCATCACCTTCGTCGCCCAAGACCGGTTCATGGTCTTGAACCCACGTCTTGCGCTGCGCCCACGTGCCGGACTGCTGCAAATCGACTTCCGCCTCCTTTTGATCGGCCCGCAATTGCGCCTCCGCCAGTTGCAGGCTCGATTGCTTCTGAGCGAGCCAGTGATAGCCGAAATAATTTCCCCCCACGAAAACGATCGCGGCCAGGACCGAGAGCAGCACTTTCTCGTTTTTAGTTTGTGGTCGCATGGGTTCCATTGATTCGAAATTTCGCCAGGTCGTTGGGCAGCGGGCTCGGGTTGCCCATGTCCAGGGTATAGCCGGAAAAATAGGGGTCGCTCTTGAGTTTACTAAAAAATTGAAAGGCGCCCGCGACATTCTTGGCTTCACCCTCGATGAGCAAATGGCCGTCGTCACTGGCTTCGAACAAGGTCAAGTGAAGCTGGTCGGCTGGAATCGACTGGCGGGCATGGAAAAGCAATTCCAGAGGATAACTGTTTTTGTCCACCACGGGCGCCAGTTCCTTCCAAGCCGCCCGCCCCTCCGTAACCAGCACGAGGGCCTGCGCATGCTCGGATTTCCATTTGCGCAATTCGTCCACTTTGAGCGAGGTCAGGATGTACCGCGATACCAAGCCGGCAACCGCCAGCAGGTAAATCACCAGGAAGGCCGCCAGGGCCCGCCTCAGCCACCGTTGGCTTTCGCGGGTTCGTTTGGCCTCGCCTACGATGGCCGGGGTTAATTTCCAGGTTTGCGAAGGCGCTATGGGAGGCGGACATTCCTCCTGCTCGATGGGAAGCGGCAGGGCCTCTTGAAGCATGGCGAGTTCCTCCGGGCTGATTTCCGTCCATAACATCACCTTTTGCAGCGGGGTTAAAATGTCCTGCATGGTGAGTGTGACCTGGGCGCAGCTCAAATCCTGCACGACGCGCGGGGTGATGTGTCCTTCCGCCAGCGCCTGGTAATAAACGAGGTTGGGTCCGCGGGTGATCGCGACCGCCAGGCGATCGTGTTCCCGCCAGATCGTCAACGCGTTCGCCGGAAAGGTGAGATAACGGGCGGAAAGGTCAAAGGTGTCGTAGGCCTCGGCGTGGATTTCCGGCGACAGGTTGCCCGGCAGCACGCCGACCATGACCAACGTGCGGGTCCCCTCCCGGGCGACGACCGTCCAGTCGAAAACCGCAGGCTCGGTTCCGCGGGGCTGGAGGCCGCGCAATTCCAGTTGCAGGGGAATCATTCCGGCAATTTGCTTCGCATCGGTTTCATTCAGCCAGAGCGGAAGACAAAAGACCTGCGCCACCGGGAACGCCAGCGTCGTGTTTTTCCGCAACCGGTTGTCGAGGGGAGTCGCGCAGATTTGCACGATTTCCGCGGTGGCTTTCCCACCGAGCACCCAAAGTTCCCACGGCTCGGCCTCCGTGGGGCCGGGCAGCAGGAGTGCGCGTTGTCCCTTGGCGAGGGAACGCACTGCCTTGGTTTTTACTGTTCTAACCATAGAAAGTATTGTATGGGGGAAGAATTGAGCCGCGTCACGACTGAAATCATGACCTGGGTGCCTTGCACCTGGCCTACACTTTCCACACGCCGATTAGGATCGGTGAAGGAAACCTGGTTTCCGAGCGTCTTGATCGCGAGATCGCCAATGCCCAATTGGCCCTGCAACGTCTTCAGGTCGGGAACCGTCACGTCGTCGGCGGTTCCTGCAATTTCGTCCCGGCCGTTGCGCGCTTTGGTAAAGAAGGCGACCCGCTTGGGATCGAGGCCGAAGACGGCCGCGATCAGCTCGGGCGGGGCTTCGTTGACATTGAGCGGACCGCTGCTCCACAGGGTAAAACTCTCCTGCCAGTCGGGCTTGGCCTTGTCCAACAAATCCACCCCCATCACCAGCTTGACTTCGTCGAACGAGTCAAAGGGCTTGTAAGTGGGGCGTTGCGGCAGATTGGCCTTGGCATAATCGTCGGCCTTGGCCCCGTCGAGGCTGCGCAGATCGCCGGGCGTGATCCAATCGAAGAGACAGTCCGCGACGTGATCCGCCTGATCGACCTGGAGTCCCCACTGGGTGAAAAGATTTTCGAGGATCTCGCGGTGGCGGCTCAACAGGACATAATTGAGGTTCAGCCGCGCGCCTTCGCTTCCAATCGCGACCTTGAACTGGCGTCCCGCCGCGGGCTTTTGAAAAAGCAGAGGGTCGTCCTTGAGCAATTGCGGATTCAACCCCAGGGCCAGGCCGCTCAAAGCCAGGCCGCGCGCGTCCAGCGCCTGTTGTTCGTAGGAGGTATGTTCCACGGAAAGCTCAACCATCTCCACGACCCCAAAGACCGCCATGCCTAAAAGCAGCAAGCACCAGAGCACCATGATGAGGGCTGAACCCCGCCGAAAAAATGCTGCCTCGTTCCCAAGTTGCACTTGGGAACGCGTTCCCAAGTGCAACTTGGGAACGCGGAATGCGACGAAGAATAAGCGATGAGGATGCATCAGGGACTCCTGGGCGCGGGTCGAGGGCTCGGGGGCGAGGCCGTGCCGGTCATGCCGGAGACCTGAGGTGCGATGGAAATGGATGCCGCTTCGATGTTGGGAATCCAAAAATCCATCGTGGTGGGCTGCAAATCGCCGGCCGTTTGCATCGAATATTCGACCAGATTCGGTTTCGAGGAGCCGGCCCAAATCGTGACCCAATCGGAATTCAAACCCTGGAATTTCCAATCGAGGGTCTTGATGTCTCCGATGAGCGACGTCCAGGCCAGGGTGGGATCGTTCGTGGTGACGGCTTGCTGAAGGACCTGCCGCGCATCCTGGGGCTGGCCTGGTCCGGCCTCGGTCGTGAAGGTGGTCAGCCGCAGGGCGTAATAGCCGTTGGCCTGCGTCGTGGCGTCGATCGCCGTGGCCTGATTGGCGGTGCCGAAAATAATGCCGTTTTGCACCAGCCCCTCCCCGTCACCGCGCTGATAGGAACTGAGCGTGCTGGCGGCGGGCATCTCGCCCAGCTTATTTTTCAGGAAAGCGTTCAAGGCCGCGATCTGGTCGCGGCGATTCTGATTGTCCTGCAAACTCGACGTGCCCTGAAGAACGCCCGTCATGATCCCGAAAACGGCGGCGGCGAGCAGAATGAAAATCGCCAGCGTGATCATCATCTCCAGGAGGGTGAAGCCGCGGGCAACCCCAACGGGGTTGTGATCAGTCAGCCCAGGGTTGGCGTAGCAACGCCTACCCTGGGTACTCGTCCGAAGAGGCGCTACCCTGTAAGGGTTGAATAGATGCGACCAAGAGGACGGATTTGCTCCAACCCTTTCAGGGTTGATTGTTGATTGAATGGATACCCAAGGTAGCTCGTTCCGAGCAACCTTGGGCTGAGTGATTCCAATCCCTTCAGGATCGGCAGACGGCAGCACGGAGATGTTCCCAGAATAGTAGGGAAAGAAACGAAACCTGTTCTTCAGATCGTTCCTTTGCGATCTTTGTGTTCCTTTGCGGCTAAAGTTCATGGCTGGTAAATCAGTTCCGTGACGTCCCGTTCTTCCGTCTGCCCGCGCGATTTCCACGTGGCTGTGATCGTGGCGCGGTACGTATTCAGGACGGGCTGCTGTTTCTGGTCCTGCATCTGTTCCTGCGTGACCGTGAGATGATAGAGAATGCCGGAACCGTCATCCGGCAAATCATTGTCGCCGGGAAGCACGCGCGCGGCATGAAGCAGCGCCATCTGATTTTCCAGGCCGCAGATCGCCGCGTCGACTTCATTGCGGTCCATCGCCGCGTCGAACGCGCCGTTGAGCGCCATCACCAGCGAGAAGGCGACCAGGGTAAAAATAAAAAGGGCCATGACAACTTCAAACAGCACCATGCCCTGGCCGGCGTGGCGCGCCCGGGGCGTGCGCCCGTGACGATGAATCGGGCGCAGGTTCATGGCAGGGAGTAGGTTTCGTTTTCCACATTTCCCGTGAGAGCGTTAAAGCTCATTTCCAGGTACGCCTCGCCTCGCGTCAAACGCACGCGGGTCGCGGGACAAAGCTCGCCGGGTTGAAAGGTCCACGAGGTTGGCGGCATATCGATCCACGCACTGGGCTTTTGCGGATCGGGCGTGAGCAGCTTGTTCAGAGGGTCGAGATTACTGGCGACTTCCACGTTTTCGGTCGCGGGATTGGTTCCGGCGGAATCGCTGTCATCGGTGGCGGTCGACGCATCGGGCTCCGGCGCGGTTTCGCCGGCGGGATGCAGCGCCATCGTCGTGTTCGTCAGGTCGATGACGTAGGGACGATGCTGTTCCGAGCTTTGAATCATGGCCGTCTTGACCATGAGCGCGAGCTGGTGCCCGTCCTTGCGCACGCCTTGTTCGACGAAGGCCGATTGCATCGCGGGCATCGATACGCCGGCGAGAATGGCAATGATAACGAGCACCATGATCATTTCCAGCAGCGTGAAGCCGCGCCGAAAATGAGACGACGGCTGGAACGGGAGGCCTCTACCCCCTGAAGCGCCGTCTCGAGGATGGGCGCATCCGATCATGAAATTAGGGATTGCTTGAACTCGACGAAGGCGTGGATTTCCAGTTTCCAAGATCATCATCGGTGTCAGGCTGACCATCCGGGCCCATGGAAAAGACATCGTATTTGTCCGGATTATGTTTGCCCGGGTTGCGATAGACATAGGAGTGCCCCCAGGGATCGAGCGTTTCCTCGTCGAGCTGGGCGTGCCAGCGCGGCGGGATGGGTTCGACCGTCGGCTTGCTCCAAAGCGCCTTGATGCCCTGCTCCGTTGTGGGCAACGAGCCGTTATCGAGTTGATAGGAGGCGAGCATTTCCTTGAAGGTCAGCAAATCGGCCTTGACCTTTTCCTCTTTGGCGCCCTCAAAAGAAGTCGAGACCTTCATGATGACCATGCCCATGAGGAGCGCGATGATGCTCAGGACAATGAGCATTTCCATCAGCGTAAAGCCGCGGCGGGAAGTTCTGGCAGGAGTTCCGGCGCGGCGAAAAAAGGGTGACGTAGTCATGGTGTGCTGGTGTCAGACGATGTTGGGGAAGAGTCCGCCGGCGAGATCGGGCCGGTGGGGGTCGATGAGAGTTGCGGTGAAGGGATGCCTGTCGGCACGGGCGGCTGATAATTAAGCTGCATAACAACGGCTTTAATCGCCAGCGGCGGCTCCGTCGCGGCGTCTGAAGCGACGGCATTCCCCAGGGCCAAAGCCGCGTCGGCCTCGGCGGAAAATTGCAGCGTGTTGACGCCCGTCTTGAGAAGGGAGACGGGCACATAGAACGATCCGTCGCGCCAGCCCACATAGCTGGTCGACGCCTTCTCGTCGGTGAGGAATCCGGCGTCCAGCAAATCGGGCACGGCGGGTGTAATCGTCCCGGCGCGCTTTTGGTTGATCCATACCACCAGTTGTTTGCTCAGGGGCAAGCCCGCTTCCTTGAGCGCCATCCGGGCCGAACCGGGGACCTTGTCCAAATCCACGCTGAATTCCACACCCTGTTCGATCCGCAGCGCCTGATCGCTGATCGGTACGGTGACGATCTGATCCTGCCAGGCTCCCGGTTGGGCCGGATTAGGCTGACCGTTCAAGCTCTGGGCCAATTGGGTCGGGCCGGTGGCAGGCGTCACCAGGAGATCGTGCACCTCCGGCGAAACCAGCCCGTTTTTATTCTCGAGCCATTCCAGCTTGATCCGTTGGATGCCCAGGGTGGAGTCGCCGCATTGAAAGGTCAGGATGCCATCGCCGACCAGCATGGCCGGGGAAATGAGCAGGCTGCGCTGGTTGGCCATCCCGATGTCTTCGTAAAAATTATCGGAGAGGAGTTGCGCGCCTTGGGTGCCCTTCCAGACGACGCGCATGAATCCGCCTTGCTTTTCCTGGAAATAAACCGTGACGAGAAGAGACGCATTCGTGTCGGGCGTCAGGATCGGCACGTTGAGCGCGGCGAGTGCGTTGGCGGGAATGTCGGGATGCCCCAACCAAATGGGCGTCGCCAGATTGGCCGGAATCGGAAGGTCGAGGGTAACGGAGGCAGGCAGGTCCGACGCCGATGCGTTTACGGAAAAAACGGAACAAACGAGGAAAAGCAAAAGGGAACAGGCCCATCCCGCAGATTTGGCGGGAAAGGACGGACGAGCCGACCGGAGATGTCCACAGGGTTGCTTCACGATGTAAGAGCCTCGCTGGCAGCCTAAACAGTTAATTTTTCCATAACCATTAAAAATCGTATCAGAAGCCGCCGCCAAAATCGCGCTCAAACTGAAAGATGACGGGAATGTAAGCTCAACGGCAGCTTAACACCCTTGCGAAACCCGTTCTCAAAGCAATCTGTCATCTTGAGCTTGTCGCTTGCGGAAGAAGTGGTCCGCAATTATCAGAAGCCCCAAAAGGAGAAGGAGATAGGCAGATACACGAAGTCCGTCCCGGAACCGGGAATCAAAGTAGGAGATTTCCAGGAGACGGTCGGAGGTTTGGAAATCGACCCTCAGGCGATTGTTTTCATAAACCGGCCTGAGCCAGGGGCCACGGTCGATCCGGTACCACCATCCGTCGGTGGGACCCACGGAAATTTCCACCGGCGTGGCCGTGTGGCTCAAGGGGATGAGAATCGAATTTCCCGAATAGGTCAGCGCGCACGGCGTCGCTGGACCGGCGGACGAATAAACGAGAGGCAACGCCCGCGTATCTTCAAAGACCAGGCGGTCCGGTTCCGCAGCAAGCAACTTGAGTCCTTGGAAGCTCTCGACTTCGTGGAGCAGGGGCGAGCGGGGATTGACGATCCAGTAGCGAACCGCCCGCGCGTCGAGTTTCTCCCGAACCGCCGGGTTCATCGGCCCGTAAAAGACATTGGGGAAATCGAGGCCGAGCGAGAAGCGCAGTTGTTCGCGGCCCACCAGCGGATCGTAACCGCCGAGGTTGGGCACGGCGTAGAAGGTTCCGTAAGCGTGGCTGAAGAAGCGGTAGCTCGAGGCCTCGGGCAGGAAGCCGTCGATGTCGATCACGCGTCCGAGACCGGGGTCCACGCCTGAAGGCAACGGAATGTCCGAGGTGGGAAGGGTCGTCTTGGAAAAAGTGTTGGTGTCGTGGCAGGAAAGGGAAACGGCCAGGCCGGCGAGCAGGACAAAAGCCAGACAGGCCGAGGCCGGAAGGTTCGAGCGTCTGGGCGAGGATGCGCGGTCACTGGCCCATGAGGAAACGCTCCAGACGAGCGAGGCGAGCAGGAAAAAATCGGCCAGGATAAAGACCTTGAATGGCCAGCGGAATTTATCCAGGACCGGCATCATCGTCAGAAAGATATGCCAGCGGCTGGAAAAGAGGAGCGCCAGCACGGCAAGAATCAGCAGGGGAAAGAGCCTCCGCCGAATCTCCGGCCTCGCATAAAAAAACCGGAGGATCATCAGGGGCAAAAAGAGCAGCGCGGGGCAATAGAGGATCGCCGTGGAGACTCCAAAAATCAGGTTGGGCCGAAACAGACCCAACTGGGCCCGGTCGAGATCGTCTTTCAGGACCCGATAGTCGAGGGCTTGGGTGAATGAAAAAGGTTTTGATCTCGCGACGGAAGCGTCCACGGCATGAAGCATCGGCGCCAGCAACGGCGCGGCCAGGATCAGGAAGATGAGGGCCGAGATGACCAGATAAAAAACGATGGCCGGGCGGCGCAACGCGCGCGCATGCTCCGTCCGCGCGACGAAACGGAACAGCGCATAGAGACTAAGAAACAGGATCGAATAAACCATCCATTGCACATAGCCCTGCACAAAAAAGAGGCCCAGGATCGTTCCGAGCAGGAACGAGGAGCGCAGGGAGGGACGCATCCATAACCGGTCGAACGCCCAAAAAAGCCAGGGGAGCCAGGCGGCGACGAAGGAAACCATGATCCAGCTCGAGGCGACGATGAGGATAAAAGGATTGAGCACCCAGGCCAGCCCGCCCAGCGCGGCCAGCCCGGGCGACACGCCGCCTTGCCGGAGCCAAAAAGTGAAGCCGAGCAACCCCAGGGTGAGATGCACCGCCGCGATCCATTCGATGGTCCAGCGCAAATCTCCCGACACCCATTGGGCCAGGGCAACGCCCAAATAAACGGGCGGATAAAGCACGGCCGTCTGGCCCTGTTCGAGGAAAGGCTCTCCGCCATATTGGTAATAGTTGACCTCGGCCAGCCGGCCCGTTTCCATCAGGACACGGAAATCATGGACGTAAGCGCCGACGAACCAGGTGGCATTGTCGTCATGCAGAAAAAAGCAGGGGCGGATCGCTTCGATGACGACGAGCAGGAGCCAAAGACCGGCGATGGAAAAAAACAGGGGAGATCGTATTGCCCGTCGACAAGCTTGCGGAAAATCGGTGCGGCTATCGGCGAAAGCCATCGGCATCCGATGTTGCACACGTCGCGGCACAAGGAAATGGAAATTACTAGAGGCTGTCCGCAGGACCGCCGCCTCGCGTAAAAAAGAAAGCGGCGGTGAGACCGAAGTCCCACCGCCGCATCAAACGAATGATTTCAGATCAGGCGAGCTTGCTTAGAACTTCCACTGCAAGTCAACCTGTACGCGCTCACTGCTGTGAATGCCAACCAGGCCGCCGTTGCCGGCTCCGCCATTATTGCTCGAGCCGCTGCCGCTAATCGGAGCAGTGACCGAACCGCCGAGGGGCACGACCGCCGGGTTTTGACCGCGCGTGCCATCCATCAAGCTGTTCTTGTAGGCCCACGTATCGAAGAACGTCAACGAACCGGTCAGGAAGTCGGTGAAGTTATAAACCGACTGGAGACGAATGCCCTGCTGATTCAGGAAGCTGTCGCCGAAGTCCGAGTCGTTGGTGTTTGGATCGACCGCACCAAGACCGACCTGACGGAAGTCTCCCTTGATCGACCAGTCACCCTTCTTCTTGTTTTGTCCGACCTGCAGACCAGCGAGCCAGGCGGTATTGTCGCCCAGGTCTTGATTCTGCTTTTGCACGACTTTGGCGGCGGCAGGTGACCCACCGGTGAAGAAGCCGTTATTGCCCAGGTAGACGTCCTGGATGCGTTCCTTGCCGTCAACGTTGAGGGCAAAGTCCCAGTAGGTCTTGAAGGGAATATCCCACATCTTCCAGTCGAATTCGCCCGGTGCCGTGAAGATCTGGAGGTCATCGGCGGCATGAGGGCCGAAGAAGCCAACCGCGCTATTGTTGCCGGGTGAACCCGTGACAGTCGTGGTCGTGGTCGTGGTAATACCACCGCTGCTCGTACTGGTGCTGGTCGCATTGGCGGTATCGACCGTTCCAGGATTGGTGATTCCACCGCCCATATAGGAATCGAAACCGGGAACTTCCTTGATGTAGGTATCCTTATTGAAGTTGAACTGAATCGGAACCTGTTCGACGAACTGCCAGATGTCGGTCTTGGCGAGAGGCGCTTTTCCCGTGGATACGTTAAACTCGTTGTTGTCCGAGTAGTCGAACTGTGCGCCGGTCAGGCCCACGGTAAGGGACATATCCGAATGGGTTGAAACCGGGGCCACCGCCTTCGGGTCGTTGCTCGCGGGCGAGTCGGAACCAAAGTCGATAGGGAACGTCCAACTGGCGACTTCCGAGCCACCTTCCGGATTGATATCCGGATCCCACACGAGATCGGTCGTGTAGATCGGATTCCTCTGCTTGCCACCCGTCAGAGTAAGGAAATCAACCGGCTTCCATTGCAGAAAAACCAATCCGACGTTGATGGGGAACTTGCCGTATTCGCTGCCAAAGGACTGGTTGGCGCTATCACCCGCCGTGGCGGATTCAAGCTCAAACCCAGCTTTGAAATTATCGGTGAAGGTATAATCGGCGCCGACACGAATGCGGTAGCGGCTCCGATCGGTGGTGCTGCTGTCGCGACCGCCCGTAGTATGGAGATTTTGGACCGTTTGCGGCTCTTCATCCAGATACTCGAAACGCATACGGGCATCGCCGTAGAGCTTGAGATTGGTGATATGGTCCGAGATGGTCAGCTTGCCGGCCGGGGTTGTGGCATAATCCTTCGCCGCGCTGGCGCGAATATCTTCGGCTTCCTGATCGCTCAGAACGCCCTTTTTAACCAATGCGTCGAGCAAGGCGCCGTCGGTCTGCGCTTTCACGGCGGTGAGGCCGAGGGCGAGAACACCGGCGATCGCGAAGACGCGTTTCGTCATTGTTTTCATTCTATCTTCTCCTTGTTGTGAGGTTCCTGACTTGTTTTTTCTTTATCAATCAATCTGGTGAAACCGGTTTAAAGGGCGTCACCATTTTGAAAAACCGCCTTGATGGCCGCGTACGGTGAACCACCATTGTTACGAACTGATGGCTTTCTCGAAACTTTGGTGAAACGAACGTAGTACATAAATACCATAGATTTAATATGCTTTCGGTCGAAGCTATCGATTCCTCCTGTTTCGTCAAACCTTTTTTTATCGCTTCGGACCTGGTTCCCTCATGCTTACACGATCTCAGCTACCGAGCCGGCCGCCGCCCCCGTGGAATCACGTCCCTCGGCGGGGGTCGAAGCGAAGCTTGCCGATGACATCAACCCGGCGTAGGCTTGCCCGCTTATGCTTACCCTGTCCGAAATCGGCAAAAGCTTTGGCTCGCGCACGCTTTTTGAAGATGTTTCCCTCAGTATCAATCTCGGGGAGCGGATCGCGCTGGTCGGGCCGAACGGCGCGGGCAAGTCGACCCTCTTCTCCATCATCCTCGGCACGGTCGAACCCGACAACGGTTCCGTCGTGATCGATAAGCACACGACCATCGGCTATCTCCCGCAGGAAACGGCGGCCAGCGGTGACGAGACCGTCCTCGAACTGGCCATAGCCATCACGCCGGAACACGGCAAGCTGGCGCGCATCCTCTCCGAAGGCACACGCACGGGAAACACCGACACCGAGGAGTACCACGACGCCCTGGGCCGTTACGCCGAACTTGGCGGTTACCAGAACGAACCGAAGGCGAAGCGCATCCTGGCCGGTCTCGCGTTTCGTGAATCCGATTTCCATCGCCCCGCCAAGACCATGAGCGGCGGCTGGATCATGCGCGCGCACCTGGCGCGGCTGCTCGTGATGGAGCCCGATCTCCTCATGCTCGATGAGCCGACGAACCATCTCGATCTCGAATCGCTCGGCTGGTTCCAGAATTATCTCGAGTATTATCCCGGCGCGATCCTGATGATCTCGCACGATCGCGCGTTCCTCAATGCGCTCGTCGATAATATCTTCGAGATCCGGCACAAGCAGGTCCATCGCTATCGCGGCAACTATGACGCCTACGTCGAGCAGCGTCTCGCCCGCCAGGAACAACACCTGGCCGCCTACAAAAATCAGCAGGCGGAGATTGCGAAACTCCAGGAATTCGCCGACCGCTTCCGCGCCAAGGCGAGCAAGGCTTCGCAGGCGCAGAGCAAGCTGAAGCAGATCGAGCGCATGGAGAAACTTGATGCGCCCGAATCGGCCGACAAGAAAATCCACATCAAGTTTCCCCAGCCCGTGCGCAGCGGCCAGCGCGTGATGACGCTGACGAAAGTCCACTTCGCTTACGATACGCTCAAGGTTTACCAGGGCATCGATCTCGAAATTGAAAAAGGCCAGCGCACCGTGCTGGTCGGGCCGAACGGCGCGGGCAAATCGACGCTGCTGAAAATTCTCGGCGGCGCGCTGGAAATCCAGCAGGGCGAACGCAAGGAGGGCCTCAACGCCGAGATCGGTTACTACTCGCAAAGCCGCATCGACATGCTCAACGCGACGCGCACGGTTTTGCAGGAAGTGATGAGCATTCCGAATCCCGTGCCTGAACAGACGGCGCGCACGATTCTCGGCTCGTTCCTTTTCCAGGGCGACGACGCCTACAAAAAAGTGAACGTGCTTTCGGGCGGAGAGAAATCGCGTCTCGGCCTGATCAAGCTGCTGCTCAACCCGCCCAACCTGCTCCTCATGGACGAGCCGACGACCCACCTCGACATGGCGAGCATCGACGCGCTGATCGATGCGCTGAAGCAGTACCAAGGCACGCTGATTTTCATCAGCCACGACGTTTATTTCATCCGCGCGCTCGCGCAGACCGTGCTCCACATCAGCGCGGGAAATCTCACGCCCTACTCAGGCGATTACGATTATTACCTCGAGAAATCGGGCGCAGGGTCGGCCAAGCTGGGCCTCGTCGCGGGCGAGCAACTGACGGACAGCCGTCCGGCGGAAGCCGCGGCCGCACCGCGAGCGGCGAACAGCTCTCCCGGCAAATCGAAGGAACAAAAACGAAAAGAGGCCGAAGAGCGCCAGGCCGTTTCCGCGGCGCGCAAACAGGCGCAGTCTCATCTGGAAAAAATCGAGCGCGAGATTGCCGCGCTGGAACAACGCCACAAGGAAATCGTCGCGCAGATGGAATCGCCCGAGACCTATCAGCAGGGGAGCGACGTCATGAAGCTCAATCGCGAACTCATCGAGAACACAGTGAAGCAGGAAGAGCTGAACGAGGCCTGGGAAGACGCCACCGCCGATGTCGCCGCGCTGAATCCCGCGCCGGAGCCTGCGGTTGAAGTGTAAAGAGAAACGGTCATGCAAGCCGAAATGTACGAGATTATTCCTTGCCCACAGGGAAGGCTCGCAATTATGCCTCGCCCGCGTGGAGGTGATTGGCTCGAAGACGAGCTGGCGTCCCTCAAACCCCGTGGAGTAACGGATTTGGTGTCCATGCTGACACCTGCGGAGGAAATTGAACTAAATCTGCAACTCGAGCCGCAATATTGCGCCGACCTCGGATTAAAATTTCACCGCCACCCCGTTCAAGATCGCGATATTCCTCTTCAACCCGGATTTGATCATTTTATTGCCTCGTTGTTGCCTAGCCTGACCCAGGAACGTTTCATCGCGATCCATTGCCGCGTTGGTATTGGTCGATCCTCTGTGACCGCCGCCGCACTCCTAAGTGGACTCGGTGTCTCTGCTCCGGATGCCATCGCGTTGATTTCCAAAGCCCGAGGATTCGACATTCCAGATACCGATCAACAACTAGCCTTTATTCTGAACCTGGATAAGCGAAAGCCTCGACTGTCCTAACCAATCGTCCTCAATTTTTTAAATCAAACGGCCCAAATCGCCGGGCAGCGGCGAATCAAAGCGCATCTCGGTGCGCGTGACGGGATGGATAAAGCGGAGCGACGTGGCATGCAGCGCGATGCGTTTGATCGGGTTCGTTTGCGCGCCATATTTTTTGTCGCCGACGATGGGGCAGCCCGCCGCGGCGAGTTGCACGCGAATCTGGTGGCGGCGGCCCGTCTCCAGGGTCAACTCGACCAGCGTTGTCGCTTCGCCCTTTTTCGTCACGCGATAACGGGTGATGGCGTGGCGCGTTTCGGGCCCCTCGTGCGCGGGATAAACCTTGAGCGGGTTCGACTCGTCGAGATGCGAATCGAACTTTCCCGCTCCCGCGTCGCCGGGCGGCGCGCCCTCGACCACAGCCAGGTATTTTTTCTCCACGACTTCCCAGCCTTCCTGCAGCGCGACCTTGGCCGGTTCGTTCTTGGCGAAGATCATCAGCCCCGAGGTTTCGCGGTCGAGCCGGTGGACGACCCAGACTCGCTCGCGGCCGCGCGGATTGCCCATCCGCACATGATCGGTGAGGAAGGCGTAGGCGGTCTTCTCTTCCTCCGACGGGCTCGCGATGCTTAAAAGCCCCGGAGGTTTCTCGATGACGAGAATGTCGGCGTCCTCGTGCCGGATGCGAATGCCGCCGGCCAATTTTGTTTCCGGCGCGGCCATTCCCTTCGGACGAATCGTTACCGTGTCGCCCGGCTTGAGCGCGTGATCGAATTGGGTGACGACCCGGCCGTTCACCGCGACCGAGCCGAACTTCAACCACGCGCGCACCTGTTTTTTCTTTGTGTCAGGCCACGCCTCGAACAGATAGACGAGAAGTTTCGAGGGGTGGGAGACCGTGCGCGAGGCGGACATGACATGACTGTAATCGGACGGCGCAGCGATTCACAGACCGTTCATGAGCGATAATCTCTGCCATCCGCGACCTGTTGCCGCGCGGCAATTAAGATTTTTCCGGAAAATTGAAACCCGCCGCAGCCCGCCACGTCAAAATGAGTAGAGACTGATTTACAAAACCGTGAAACGAAATCCCATGAAAACCTTTCTTAAGACACTTGGTCTGGCCACAGCAGTGGTCTTCGTCCTTTTTGCCGGTCAAGTGCGCGCGGAGTCCAATAACACGCCGTCGCAATCCGACAGTGCACAGGACGACAGCAGTGTTTCCTTTCAAACTTTCTACGATCAATTGGCCAGCCAGGGAACGTGGGTCCAGACAGACCAATATGGCTACGTCTTTCAGCCCTCTGAAAACGACCCGAACTGGCGGCCCTATACCTACGGCCACTGGGTCGATACGGATCAGGGTATGACCTGGGTATCCGACGAGTCGTTCGGCTGGGCCACTTATCACTATGGCCGCTGGGCCAACCTCGACGGCTATGGCTGGGTCTGGGTGCCCGGCTATACGTGGGCTCCGGCGTGGGTAAGCTGGCGCGACAGTGACGACTACGTTGGCTGGGCGCCATTGCCTCCTGAGACCGCCTTGGGCTTCGACTACTACGGTGATGGCTTCGACTTCGGCTTTGGCTTCCACATTGGTGGCGACTGCGATCTGGCCTATGGAATTGGCCCGTGGTGGTATAATTTCTGCCCGGTGATCTTTATCGGCGACCGGGATTGCTTCCGGCATTTCCGCGATCGCGATGATAATTTTGCGTTCATCCATCACACCCGGAATGTAACCAACATCAATTTCCGGCGGGACGGTGCGGGTCGTTTCGGACGCGTGCACGCGGAAGGGCCGTCGGTGGCGGCCTTGAATGCGCGCGCCCGAACTCCCATCGAGCATGCCCAACTGACTTCAGCCTCGCGGCTGAGTAGTGCAGGCTTGCATGGCAACACGCTGGCGGTCTTTGCGCCCAAGGTCGATCCGGCAACGGTCAGGACATCCCGGCCCGGTTCGGTGGCTCAGACGCTGGCGAACACGAGCGTGAATCGTGGCACCGACATCAACCGTCCGCTGGTAGTGAATTCCCGGATTAGGCCCGCAGGCCCGACGGCGGAGCAAATTCACGCGGCGACGCTGGCCCAAAGCAACGTGCCGGCCAACGCGAAGATCGCCACCGCCAACACGCGCATCTCGCGCCCGCTGACGCAGCCGCTGACCTCTCTGCGGACCGACACGAGATCGATTTCGGCGTTCGGCTCCGGCGTGAAGCAGACCACGTCGGTCCGGACGCCCCAGGTATCCGCGCCGTCTGTCTCCGCGGAATCGAGATACACGGGCGAAGCGGCCACGCAGCAGCCTATCGTGCCGTCGCGCACGACCTCGACCTTCCGCAGCATGTCCTCCTCCTCGGGTGAAACGTATCATCCGTCGAGCCTCTTTCACACGAGCGCGCCTCTGTTCCACTCCAGCGCTTCCGCTTACCACCCGCAGTCGAGCTTCCACTCGTTTGCTCCGGCGCCACAGCCTCACTTCAGCGGTGGGAACTTCGGAGGCGGCGCTCCTGCCGCGCATTTCTCCGGCGGCAACGTTGGCGGCGGCGCGCGATCCTATAGCGGAGGCGGAGGCGCGCGCGCTTCGTCCGGCGGGGGACAATCCGGCAACGGCGGCAGGCATTGAACGAACCGTCTTGGCGTGATGGCCAATCAAACCCCGGGGTGCTTTCGCTCCGGGGTTTTCGTTTTGATCAAAGAATCTAGCTTCGCCGTTCGCGGACACAATCCGCGCTTTTCGCGATGGAGTTCGCGGGCAGGATGCCGCGCCAGGAAACGCCGGGATAGATCAGCGAGCGGCGTCCCAGGATGGCGCCGGGATTAATCACGGCGTTGCAACCGATCTCGGCCCCGTCGCCGATCAACGCGCCGAACTTGCGCAGCCCGGTGCTCAGCATCGCCCCGCCCATGCGAAGCGTGATGACATCCCCGTTGAGCTTGAGGTTGGAGACGATGACGCCCGCCGCGAGATGCACTTTCGCGCCGAGAATCGAATCGCCGACATAATTGAAATGTGGCGCCTGGCAGCCGTTGAAGAGAAAGCTGTTCTTGATCTCAGTCGAATTACCGATGACCGATCCGGCGCCAATGATGACATTTTCCCGGATGTAGGCGCCGTGGCGGATCTGGCACTTGGGCCCGATCCAGGCGGGGCCTTTGATGTAAGCGCCCGGCTCGACCACCGTGTCCCGACCGATAAAGACCCGCTCGCCGATCACCGGGTCCCCGATGATTTTTCCGAAATTGGCGGGGACAAGCTGTTCCTCGAGATACTTGGCCAGCCTGGGCAGGATTTCCCAGGCCTGGGTCACGTCGTGAAAGAGGGCGGCATGATCCGTCTGCGTGAAATCGAGATAATCGGCGGGAGCGAAAACGGGTGTGCTCATGGTGTTGATTAAAAATGCCTGTCATCCCGAGCTTGTCGAGCACGCGTGCTGCGGGATCAGTTTCGTTGGTAGCCGGCGCAGGCCCTTGCGCCGGTGCTGCGCACGGCAGTAAGAACCGGCGCGCGGCGCGCGACGGTTACCTTGGCGGCGAGAAAAACTGCCTCCAGGCAAGCAACGCCGTGGTCAGAAGCATGATTCCCGAAAGGAGCTGGCCCTGGGTCATCGTCCCGAACCAAAAGCCGATGTCGGAATCGGGTTCACGAAATTGTTCGCCCACGATGCGCAGTACGGCGTATCCGGCCATGAAAGTAAGGGCGACCGCGCCTTCCCGTTTCGTGGAGAAGCGGACGACGATCAGGATAAGTTGGAGGAGCAATCCTTCGAGCAGAGCCTCGATGAGTTGCGAAGGATAGCGCGGAACGTTCAGGCCATGCACCCAGGGGGCATCGGGGAAAACCACCCCCCACCAGGCATCCGTGGGCCGGCCCCAGAGTTCGCCATTGAGGAAGTTCGCGCAGCGGCCGAGCCCCAGGCAGATCGGTACGAATAAGGCCGTGGCATCGGCGAGATTGTAGAACGGAATTTTCTTCGCGCGCGCGTAGAAGATCATGACCAGAATCACACCAAGAATCCCGCCGTGGCTGGCCATACCACCTTTCCAAACGGTGAAGAAGTAGGTCGGATCGGTGAAGGTTTGGCGCGGTTCGTAGAGCAGGCAATAGCCGAGACGCCCGCCGAGGATCACCCCGGCCATTGCAACCCACACGGCGTAGTCGGAGATGGCGTCGCCGCGAAGAAGGCTCCAGCCTTTTTTGGCCTGCCAGCGGAGTGCCACGAAGATGATGTAGAACCCGGTGAGGTAGGCCAGACTGTAGAAGCGGATGCCCCAATCGTTTCCCCAGAAACGGCCTAAACGCCAGAGGAACGGATGCGGATGCTCGATGAAGGTGGCGAAGAGGTGCAAAAATTTCTGGAAAGTTAGTGACGATTCAGGAACGAGGCAGAAAGCTCACAAATGGAAAGCGGACGGTCAAACTCTATCGGTGCTGCGCACGGCAGCAGGGTTATGGTAAGGTCTTGCCGCCCTCTCTTAAACACGCACCTTCGCCCTTATGCTCATTCCCGGCCTCGTTTCGATTACCTTCCGCTCCCTTAATCCGAAGGAGATTATTCGATTGGCGACCCAGGCCGGTGTGATGTCGATCGAGTGGGGCGGGGATGTCCATGTGCCTGCCGGGGAAATCAACCGCGCGCACGAGGTGGGATACTGGACGCGCGAGGCCGGGCTGATGGTCTCCGCCTATGGTTCTTATTACCGATTGAGCGGCGATTGGCACGGAGAGGCGTCATTCGAGCGCGTGCTGGCCAGCGCGGTGGCGCTCGGCGTTCCGACGATCCGGGTTTGGGCGGGCACCAAGGGCTCCGCCGACTGTTCTCCCCAGGAACGCCGCGCCATCATCGACGACGCCCTGCGCATCGCGGAAATGGCGGCCCGGACCGGAATCACCATCAGCCTCGAATATCATGCTGGAACCTTGACCGACACCCGGGCTTCCGTCCGCGAGCTGCTCGACGAAGTGGCCCACCCGAACATCGAGTTTCTCTGGCAACCCTCGAATGGCGAACCGGTCGAAGCATGCGCCGATCGCCTGCGCGACGTGTTGCCGCGATTGCGCAATGTCCATGTTTTCCACTGGTGGCCGACGGCTCGCGAGCGACACCAGTTGATCGAAGGCGAGGCGCGATGGCGCACCTATATCGACATCGTCCGCGAATCCGGCCGGTCGGTCGATTTTCTCCTCGAATTTGTGCTCAACGATTCGCCCGGCCAGTTTCTCGCCGATGCGGCCACGCTTCGCCTCATGCTGGAAGGCTGGGTCTGATCTCCTTGCCTGCTACGGAATCAACTATTGCAGGGCCATGAAGTCGGCGCGATTGAGGCGGGTCCACTTGCCGTCCGCGCCCTTTTCATAAATAAAATTCGACATGCGGTTGGCGGTGATGAAGATGCCCCTGGGCACTTCGTTGGAGCTGATGATCGCCTCGCCATAGCCGTAGTGTTCCACGTCTTTCTGGGCAATTTTCCAGACCTCGTCGACTTCCTGGCTCAGGGCCCTGGGTTCATTGATCGAAAGCGTCGTCTGGTAACGCACCATCAGTGCCATCACGCCCTTCGAGTACTCGATTTTTGATACGCTGAGAATCTTCGCCGTTCGGCCGGAGGGCAGCTTCAGCGTCTGGTTCTCCGTCAGCGGGGCGGCCAGGGAGGGGATGGCCAGAAGAAGAGCAAATCCCAAAAGCAAGGCTGGCAGGGGGCGTCGGTTCATAAAGTAAGTAGCGGGACTCAAGCGAAGCAGGCTGATTTTGGCAAGCATAGTAATGTAGAGACAGTCATAAGCACATCTTATACCAGTGGTCGTTTTTTCGCGCCCCGCCCGTATCTTCCATGGTAATCTCCCTTTCTGTGTCGGATCTTACAAAAATTTTCGGACAACTTGTCTCCATCCTGTCAGCGGACCGTGTTCTCACCAGCGCGGAGGATCTCATTCCCTATTCCTTCGACGGAACCGCGACACTTTCGCAACGGCCCCTCGCGGTCGCCCTGGCCGCCACCACGGAGGAGGTCTCGCGCCTCCTCCGTTGGGCCAACGAGACGCACACGCCCATCATTGCGCGGGGCAGCGGCACCGGGCTGGCGGGCGGAAGCGTGCCCACGGCGGGCTCCGTCGTGCTCTGCCTGAGCCGTTTCGACAAAGTCCTCGAATTGGACCGGCGCAACCTGACGCTGATGGTCGAACCGGGCGTAACGACCCAGACGATCTTCGACCTGGCCGATGGCGCGGGCCTTCTCTACCCGCCCGACCCCGGCTCGATGAAAATCTCGACGATCGGCGGCAACGTCTCGTGCAACTCGGGCGGGCTGCGCGGCTTGAAATATGGCGTGACCAAGGACTACGTCATGGGCTTCGAGATCGTTCTACCGAGCGGCGAAGTGGTCTGGATCGGCAACAAATGCGTGAAGGACGTGGCCGGCTATTCCCTGCGGGAAGTCTTCATCGGCTCCGAAGGCACGCTGGGCGTCTTCACCAAAATCCTGCTGCGTCTGCTGCCCAAGCCCGCCGCGAAGAAAACGCTGCTCGCGGTCTATGCGCGGATGGAGGACGCGGCGGAAACCGTTTCCGCGATCATCGCGCACCCGATCATTCCGTGTACGCTCGAATTTCTCGACCGCACGACGATCCATTGCGTCGAGGATTACGCGAAGGTCGGCCTGCCGCGCGAGGCCGAGGCTGTTTTGCTCATGGAAACCGACGGCCACCCGGCGGTCGTGGCCGAGGAGGCGGAGATCATGGCGCGCCTGGCGCGGAAGCAGGGCGCGTTGGAAGTGCGCGTGGCCGAAACGGCGGAGGAATCGCTGCGCCTCGCCACGGCGCGCCGTTCCGCTTTTGCCGCGCTCGCCCGCGTCGCGCCCACGACGATTCTCGAAGATGTGACCGTGCCCCGGAGCGAACTGGCCGGCATGATCGCCTTCATCCAGGCGCTGGCAAAGCGGCACGACTTGCGGATCGGCGTGTTCGGTCACATGGGCGACGGCAACCTCCATCCGACGTTTCTCACCAACGAGAAGAACCTCGACGAAATGCACCGCGTCGAACTGGCCTTCCAGGAGATCGTCACGGAAACCGTCCGGCGCGGCGGGACGATCACGGGCGAGCACGGCGTCGGCCTCGCGAAAAAGAAATTCCTGCCCGAGTCGGTCGGCGGGCTGAACGTCGAGATCATGCGCAATCTCAAGCGCCTCTTCGACCCGAACCTCATCCTCAATCCGGGGAAGATGTTCGATTGCTAGGGAACTCCTGCGGAGGGCAGTAACGGAATTACCAAATTTTCCAAATGAACGGATTTTTCCTCGTTCCCAAACTCCATTTGGGAACGCAACTGTCGGTGCAATTCTATTGCTCTGCTTACATGTCCTGACGCTAAGCACGCGAAGATCGGCAATGGAGTTGCCTCAGCAAGGACGTTCCCAAATGGAGTTTGGGAACGAGGGAATGAGGCCCTTATCATCGCGCCCTTTTTGTGTTCTCTGCGTTCTTTTGCGGCTAATGTAGTCACTCCACGAAAAGCTTCCCCGCTCTGCGCCGCGCGAATCGTCCGGCGCTGAGATTGACCTTGGCGGGGATGTTCTTTTCCAGCAGGCCGCGCACCGCCTCCACGTCGACAAAGGAAATATCCTTCACGCCACGCCCCTGCAGCCAGCGCAAGAGGGTCCGCCGCTGTTGCGCCAGGGGTGCCGCGCGCAGGGCCTTCAAGGCAAGCTCCGGCTCCCTCGCCGTCTCCGCGCATAACGCGTCGAGCCACTCGCTTTCCGCACGGGCGATCTCCGCCGCCCGGAACAGATTTTCCACGACCTGCTTTCCCAATTGCTTCTGCAAATAAGGCAACACGCGCCGCCGGATTCGGTTGCGCCGATGCTTCGTGTCGGCGTTGGTCGCATCCTCGCGCCAGGCCAGTTTGTGCTTCCGCGCATAGCGCACGATTTCCTTTTTCCAAATGCCGAGCCAGGGACGATGCAGGACGAGTCCCTCGCGGTTGCTAAGAAAATCCATGCCGCGACCCGCCGCGCCGCTGCCGCGCAGGAGTTGCATCAGGAACGTCTCCACCTGATCGTCAGCGTGGTGGGCTAATACCAAATCGTGAAGGCCCAGCCGTCGCGCGGTCTTGGCGAAGAAGGCGTAGCGCGCCGCGCGGGCGTCGGCTTCGCGGGGTCCCCTCGCCGCGGCGCGCATTTTCCCACCCACAAACTTGAGGTCGAGTTTGCGAGCCAAGTTTCGCACCCAGTTCGCATCCGCTCCGCTTTCGGCGCGCCAACCATGATCGAAATGAAGAACGACCGGTTTATGGCCCGTCGCGACCAAGGCATGAAGCAACGCCACCGAATCGACGCCCCCCGACACGCCGACCAGCAGCGCTTCGGGCAGCGCGGTTAGCGCGGACTCGCAAGCAATGATGGGCGAAGGCATGATTCCGGTTTACCGCTTGGGCGGCGTAGCGCAATCTCGCCGTATGTTTGAAGGTCAACCGAAACGCCCCTGGAGCGGTTGGATTTATCTGATCATGATCGTCGTTGCCGGCGTCGGAGCTTATTATCTTGTTCTTCCCATGGGAGAGGCAGTCCGGAGTATTTTCCAGCGCCTGATCGATGCCTTTAACACGGGAAAGTGACCCTTCTAACACTCCGTCATCCCGAGCTTGTCGAGGGATCAGCCACCGGAAGATGATCGTCACTCTCTCGGAAGCTGATCCTTCGACAAGCTCAGGATGACAGAATCCTAAAGAGAGATTTCAAGTTCATCCGTGAATTCCAAAATCAATATGACTTCCCGAAAACCACGCGCTGCTCGCTCTTGCCGCCGGTGAAGATGCACGTACCCGGTTGCGGCATTTCCTCGAACGGAATGCAGCGGATCGTCACTTTCAAGTCTTCCTTGATCTTCGCCTCGACCTCGGGCGAGCCGTTCCAGTGCGCGACTGCGAACCCGCCGTGAATCTCCGGCTTGTCCGCGTTTTTCGGCGTGAAGAAGGCGTAGAACTCCTCCTTCGATTCGATCACCTTCGTGTTCTCGCGGCGGAACGCCAGCGCGCGCTCGTAGATGCCGTCCTGAATCGATTGCAACATCGCGGGCACCTGGCAGGCGAAATTATCGCGCGGATAGGATTGCTTCTCCTTCGGGCCCTTGTCACGGCGGCCCACGAAAACCGTTCCGGCTTCCAGGTCGCGCGGCCCGATCTCGACGCGGATCGGCACGCCTTTCTTGATCCACTCCCACGACTTCGTGCCGCCCTGAATGTCGCGCTGGTCCACCTCGACGCGAATGCCCTCCTTATGAAATTGCTCCGCCTCGATTTGCTGCGCGAGCGCGCCGCATGCCTTCAGGATTTCCTTGTGCTGCTCCTCCTTGGGAATGATCGGGATGATCACGACCTGCGTCGGGGCCACGCGCGGCGGCAGGACGAGACCGTCGTCGTCGGCATGCGCCATGATGAGCGTGCCGATAAGCCGCGTGCTCACGCCCCAACTCGTCGTCCAGGCGAATTCTTTTTTGCCCTCGCGCGAGAGATATTGGATGCCCGACGCCTTGGCGAAATTCTGTCCGAGGAAATGCGACGTGCCCGCCTGCACCGCCTTGCGGTCCTGCACCATCGCCTCGATGCAAAGCGTGTCGACCGCGCCGGGGAAACGCTCGCTCGCGCTCTTGTGCCCGGTCAGGACGGGAAGGGCCAGGTGATCGCGCGCAAAGGTCTCGTAGACATCGAGCATCCGGCGCGTCTCGTGGATCGCCTCCGCCTCCGTTTCATGCGCGGTGTGGCCTTCCTGCCAGAGAAATTCGGTCGTGCGCAGGAAGATGCGCGGCCGCATTTCCCATCGGACGACATTGGCCCATTGGTTGAGCAAAAGTGGAAGGTCGCGATACGATTGAACCCACTTCGCGTAGGCCGCGCCGATGATCGTCTCGGACGTCGGGCGCACCACCAGCGGCTCGCTCAGCTTGCCGGTCGGCACGAGTTTCCCCTCCGCATTCACCTCGAGGCGATGATGCGTCACCACCGCGCATTCCTTCGCGAAACCGGCCACGTGCTCGGCTTCCTTTTCGAGATAACTCAGCGGAATGAAAAGCGGGAAGTAGGCGTTCTTGTGGCCCGTCGCCTTGAACATCTTGTCGAGCTGCGCCTGCATCAATTCCCAGATGCCGTAGCCCCACGGTTTGATGATCATGCAGCCGCGCACTTCGGAATTATCCGCCATGTCGGCGGCGGTGACGACGGCCTGGTACCATTCGGGAAAATCATCGGCGCGGCGCGGATTGATCGCGGTTTGAACCGGTTTGGGCTTGGGAATATTGGGTGTAGGCTCAGCCATAAATTTCGAAATGAAGCACCTAACAAACGCTGATGGTGAGGCCTACTAACCTCCTCCCACCGACAATTATCGCCGGTTCTCTCTAACCCTCCACAAAACGATCACCGCCGCAACGGCTGCCAGCCAAAAAGCGATCAGCACGATAAATGAAACCGGAACGTACCAGTAGCCTGCTCCATGAGTTCCGTTATAGCCGAAGATCATATGGTTCAAAAATTAGGAGGAAGATTTGCGGCTGGCGAGGAATTCCTTCGTCACGCCGATGATCACCGGCAGCATCGAGACCAGGGCGATGCCGAGGACGATGTAGTGGAGATTCTTCTGGGCGCGTTCCCCCAGTATATAGCCGGACAGCACGACGAGGCAAATCCAGGCGACGACGGCCAGTGAATCAACGGAGAGGTACTTTTTGTACGGCATCTCGCCGACCCCGGCCATGAACGGAACGAAGGTGCGCAAGACCGGCGCGAACTTCGCCAGCACCACGGCCCAGACGCCGTACTTAAGATAAAAGGCATGGGCCTTTTCCGCGTGCTTGCGCTTGAAAAAGAAGCCTTCCTCGCGCGTGAAGATGGCGTGGCCGGTCTTGTTGCCGAGAAAATAACCGAGTTGGTCGCCGATGATCGCGGCGGCAATCAGCGCGGGAACGAGCACGCTTATGTTCAGCCAGTTTTCACCGGACGGCCCCTTGGAAGCAGCGGCCACCCCCGCGACGAAGAGCATCGTGTCGCCGGGTAAAAAGAAGCCGACGAGCAGCCCCGTCTCCGCAAAGACGATCGCCGCGATGAGCGGAACGCCTCCCGAATGAATCAGGCCCTGCATGTAGACCGGGTCGTAGAGATGCTTGATGAAATCGATGATGGCATGCATGGCGAAGCGCCCCGAAAGGCGATCAGAAGCGAAGGGTGAAAGTCGCAAAAAGGACTCCCCGCCGCAAGCGGCAAATGGGGAGGCAGAGGTTTCGCGCGGAGGACTGCAGAGGGCTGAAGAGGGGGAGGCAGTCGGAGGTGGAAGGCTTTGCCTCGAACATGAGTTGAATAAAAATTCTTGGAGAGCAATATTTAATCCGGCGATGACGAAACAGATTCTCTTATTCGGATGCGGCGGTTGTTTGGCCCTGTTGGCCATTCCGCTTCTCATCATTACGGGTGCATGCCTCTACGACGCGTATGAGCCGGTTTCCTTGAAAGAGGAAGCCTATGCCGAGGACTTTGTTGACAGTGACATTATTTCGCCTCGACCGGCCACCATGGTCAGATACAAAACGCTCGATTTCCATGAAGGCAACATCGCAGGCGACGCCGACTCGTGCATTGCGGCGTACACCCTCCGTTCGGAAGATTTCGAACTTATTTTAAAGGCGCACAAGTGGGTCACTCCAAAAACATTCTCAGCGGTGAACGAATTTCGAGAGACATGGCCCTCGTACAAAGGCGAAATTGAAAGCTATTACTATGATGTTGGTGACGCCAGCGCCGATTTGAGCGGGCGAAGTACGGTAATGGCCGTGTCGAAGGACCACACTAAGCTCGTCTTTAGTACTTGCGACGCGTGGGCTCGTCCTTTCGAGTCGGCAGGATCAGAGAAATGAGATTGTGGGGGCTCTTCGAGCCGACTCCTTTCTGTCTGCCTCCCCCTCTTCGACCCTCTGCCGTCCTCCGTGCGAAATGAATTCCCCTTCTGCCTTCTAACTTCTATCTTATTACTGCGTATGATCCCCCGTTATTCCCGGCCGGAGATGGCCGCGCTCTGGAGCGAAGAGGCGAAGCTCAATCACTGGCTCGAAATCGAAGTGCTGGCCTGCGAAGGCATGGCGGCCATCGGCGTCATTCCCCACGAGGACGCGCAGATCATCCGCGCGAAAGCCGCTTTCGACATCGAGAAGGTGCGGGAAAACGAGAAGCGGACCAACCACGACGTCATCGCGTTCCTCGAGGAGGTCGCGGCGCACGTGGGCGGTCCGGGCCGTTTCATCCATCGCGGCCTGACCTCGTCCGACCTGCTCGACACGACCCTCGCCTTGCAACTCGTCGCAAGCGCGGACTTGCTGCTGGCGGACCTGAAGCAAGTGCGCGCCGCCGTCGCGACGCGGGCCAAGGAGCACAAGTTCACGCCGATGATGGGCCGCTCGCACGGCATCCACGCGGAGCCGATCACCTACGGGCTGAAGCTCGCGCTCATGTACGACGAGTTCGGCCGCGCCGAAAAGCGGCTCATCGACGCGCGCGACCAAATCGCCGTGGGCAAACTCTCCGGCGCCGTCGGCACCCACGCGCATCTCGATCCGCGCGTCGAGGAATACGTCTGCGACAAGCTCGGCCTCAAGGCGGCGGACCTCTCCACGCAAATCATCCAGCGCGACCGGCACGCTCATTACATGAACACGCTCGCGCTGATCGCCAGCAGCATCGACCGCTGGGCGACCGAGTTCCGCCATCTCCAGCGCACCGAGGTGCTCGAAGTGGAGGAATATTTCGCCGCGGGACAGAAGGGCAGCAGCGCCATGCCGCACAAGCGCAACCCGATCACAGGCGAAAAACTGAGCGGCCTCGCGCGCGTCATTCGCGGCAACGCGGTGGCAGCGCTGGAGAACGTGGCGCTCTGGCATGAGCGCGATATTTCTCACTCGTCGGTCGAGCGGATCATCTTTCCCGATAGCTGCGAATTGCTCAGCTACATGCTGAAGCTCACGGCCGATCTTGTTGCGCGGCAGATCGTCTATCCCGAAAACATGGCGGCAAACCTGGCCAAGTCGAAAGGCCTCATCTTTTCGCAAAGCGTCCTGCTCGCTCTCGCCGACAAGGGCCTGCCCCGTCAAGTCGCCTACGAAGCCGTGCAAGCCGCGTCGATGGCCTGCTGGCGCGGCACCGAGCCGCTCCAGGTTCACCTCAAAAAATCCAACGAGATTCGCTCCGTCCTGAGCGAAAAGGAAATCGACGAGCTTTGCTCGCCCGAGCGCCATTTCCAGCACATCGACGCGACGTTCAGGAAGCTCGGGTTAGGCCAGTAAAATTCGCTCCTCCAAAGGGCTGGACGGTGGGATCGGATTTTCGCCGTGGCGGTCGGAGGCGAACCCCATTAATAAGCTCACAAGCCGGGGCCGTGCAGGATAAGTTACAGGTCGATGCCTGAAGGATTGCCGGGGCTACCTGAAGGGGCGGCACATCACATGACCGTCAAGTAAATGGGGGCTTTGCAACTCCCCAAAGGCGCTTACGCTTATCGCCATGTTCTCCGCTTTGGGCGTTGATTACGGCACGAACTCGGTGCGCGCGCTGGTGGTCGACTGCGCCACGGGAGAGGAACTCGGCAGCGCGGTGGTCGATTACCCGAGTGGCCATCAAGGGGTATTACTCGATAAAAACGACCACCTTCTGGCGCGGCAAAATCCGGCCGATTATCTTGTCGGCCTGGAAAAGAGCGTTCTCGCCGCCTTGCAACTGGCCGCCCAAAAGCCCGGATTTTCCGCGAGCCAGGTCATCGGCATCGGGGTCGATACCACCGGCTCAAGCCCTCTGCCGGTCGATGCCGCCAATGTTCCGCTGGCGCTTGATTCCAAGTGGACCAAAAATCTCGCCGCGCAATGCTGGCTCTGGAAAGATCACACCAGCCATCAGGAGGCGGCGGAAATCACCCGTCTCGCCGCCGCGCATCGTCCGCATTACATCGCCAAGTGCGGCAATACTTATTCCTCGGAATGGTTCTGGTCGAAGATCTGGCGCTGCCTGAAAGTCGCGCCCGACGTTTTTAACGCGGCTACCAGTTGGGTCGAGTTGAGCGACTATATTCCCTCCGTGCTGGCGGGCGTGAAAGATCCGCGCCAGGTGCAGCGCGGGATTTGCGCGGCGGGACATAAGGCCCTTTACTGCGATGAATGGGGCGGCCTGCCCGACAAGGAATTTCTCGGCCTGCTCGACCCGAAACTCACCGATCTGCGGGATCGCCTTTACACCCGTGCGCACGATGCGACGGCGCCCGCCGGAACGCTCTGCGCGGAGTGGGCGGCAAAGCTCGGCCTGCCCTCCGGCATTCCGATTGCGATTGGGGAGTTCGACGTTCATTACGGCGCCATCGGCAGCGGGATCGAGGAGGGCGTGCTGGTCAAGGTCATCGGCACTTCGACCTGCGATTGCGCCGTGGTTTCGGCAGAGAAAAAGATCGCCGATATTCCCGGCATCTGCGGCATTGTGAAGGGGGCCATCCTGCCCGGCTATTACGGCATCGAGGCGGGCCAATCGGCCGTCGGCGATATTTTCAAATGGTTTGTCGAGGTCGTTTGCAAAGGCGAGGGCGCGTTGCATGCGCAATTTTCCCGCGAAGCCGAAGCGCTCCGGCCCGGCCAGAGCGGGCTCTTGGCGCTGGATTGGAACAATGGCAACCGGACGGTCCTGGTCGATCCCCTGCTGACCGGCCTGCTGTTGGGCCAGACCCTTTACACCACGCCGGCGGAAATTTATCGCGCCCTGATCGAGGCGACGGCCTTCGGCGCGCGCGCCATCATCGAGCGCATCGAGGAATACGGCGTGCCGATCACGCGCGTGGTTTGTTGCGGCGGCATCGCGGAAAAAAACGGCCTGCTCATGCAGATTTACGCCGATGTCACGGGCCGGACCATGCAGATCGCCGGCTCCAGTCAGGCTTGCGCGCTCGGTTCCGCTGTGGCGGCGACGGTGCTCGCAGGAAAAGCGCGCGGCGGCTACGCCTCCTTTCCCGAAGCGCAGCAGAAGATGACCTCACTCAAGGACATTTCGTATCGGCCCAACCCCGATCATCAGAAAGTTTACGACCGGCTTTATCGTCTCTACCATGAATTGCACGACGCCTTTGGCGGGAGGCAATCCCAGGCCGACCTGGGGCATGTGATGAAGGATCTCATCCGTCTCAAGGAGGAACAAAATCGCGGGGCTTAATCCGCCTCTTATCTTCTCTATGAAAAATCTGGAACCCTTGGAAATCTGGTACATCACCGGCAGTCAGCATCTCTACGGCGAAGAGACGCTCAAGCAAGTCGCGGCCAATTCCCGCCACATTGTTCAGGCCTTGGGCGACCAGGGCGGACTGCCCGTTCCTCTCGTCTTCAAGCCGGTGCTGACCACGCCCGAAGAGATTTCCTCGCTTTGCCGGGAGGCCAACAACAGCGCCAAATGCGCCGGCCTCATCCTCTGGATGCACACCTTTTCGCCCTCGAAGATGTGGATCTCGGGATTGTCGTTGCTCCGGAAACCTTTCCTCCATCTCCACACCCAATTCAATCGCGATCTGCCCTGGGGCGAGATCGACATGGATTTTATGAATCTCAACCAGTCGGCTCACGGCGACCGGGAAGCGGGATTCATCCATACGCGCTTGCGCCTGAACAGAAAAGTGGTCGTGGGCCATTGGTCTGACAAGGAAGTGCAGGCCCGCATCGCCGCCTGGATGCGCGTGGTCCGTGCCTGGCACGACTGGCAGGGAGGAAAGTTTGCCCGCTTCGGCGACAACATGCGGCAGGTCGCCGTGACCGAGGGCGACAAGGTTTCCGCGGAAGCGCGCTTCGGTTACGCGGTGAACGGTTACGGCCTGGGCGATCTCGTCAAGCATGTCGATAGCGCCAGCGTTGCGGCGGTCGATGCGCTTTGCCGCGAATATGAGCAGCGCTATAACGTTTCGAAACCTCTTCGCAAGGGCGGCGACCGGCACGCTTCATTGCGCGACGGAGCGCGAATCGAGTTGGGCCTCCGTTCTTTTTTGGAAGAGGGCCAGTTCAAGGGCTTCACCACCACGTTCGAGAATCTCTATGGGTTGAAGCAGTTGCCTGGCCTGGCCGTCCAGCGGTTGATGGCCGACGGCTACGGCTTCGGGGCGGAAGGCGATTGGAAGACGTGCGCGCTGCTTCGCGCGATGAAGGTGATCGCCGACGGTTTGCCGGGCGGCACCTCCTTCATGGAAGACTACACTTATCATCTGAGTCCCGAGGGCCATCAGGTGCTCGGATCGCATATGCTGGAAGTTTGCGAGTCGATCGCGTCAGGGAAACCGTCGCTCGAAGTTCATCCGCTTGGCATCGGTGGAAAAGAAGATCCGGTGCGGCTCGTTTTCGACGCGCCTCCCGGCCGCGCGCTCAACGCCTCGATCATCGACTTGGGAAATCGTTTCCGGCTTCTCGTCAACGAGGTGGATGTGGTTGCGCCGCCGCACCCGTTGCCGAAGCTGCCGGTGGCGCGCGCGGTCTGGGAATGCCGTCCCGATTTCAAGACGGCCTGCGCCGCCTGGATCTATGCCGGTGGGGCGCATCACACCGGATTCAGTTACGCCGTGACGACCGAGCACCTCGAAGACTTCGCCGAGATCGCGGGCATCGAACTGGCGGTCATTGACGCGGAAACGACGCTGCGCGCTTTTCGGCAACAACTGAGAAACGACGAGGTCTACTATCATCTCGCGCCCGGCCTGGGGCGGATTTAGTCTCGGCTTCATGAGCACGACCCGCGAATTGAAGGAGGAATGCTACGAGGCGAATGTGGCGCTGCCGAAGTTCGGCTTGGTGGACCTCACCTTCGGCAACGTGAGCGTCATGGATCGGGAGCGCGGCGTCTTTGGCATCAAGCCCAGCGGCGTCGATTACGCGGACCTCACGCCGGAGGACATCGTCGTGGTCGATCTGGAGGGCAACCAGGTCGAGGGCAAGCTTCGGCCTTCCTCGGACACCGCCACACATCGCCGTCTCTTTCAGGCTTTCACCGGTATTTCCTCGGTGGTCCACACCCATTCGCGGAATGCCGTTTCCTTCGCCCAAGCGGGTCGAGGTATCCCCTGTCTGGGGACCACGCACGCCGATTATTTTTATGGCGAAGTGCCCGTGACCCGCCCGATGACGCCGGACGAAATTACGAGCGCTTACGAGTGGGAAACAGGAAACGTCATCGTCGAACGGTTCAAGACGCTCGACCCGCAGCAAGTGCCGGCCGTCCTCGTCCATGGGCATGGTCCCTTTGCCTGGGGACCGAGCGGCGTGAAGGCGGTTGAAAATGCTTTTGCCTTGGAGATTGTGGCCGAGTTGGCCCTGAAGGCGCTTCAGCTTAATCCCCACGCTCAGGCTCTGTCCCAGAGCCTTCTGGACAAGCATTTCCTGCGCAAGCACGGAGCCGGGGCCCATTACGGGCAGGCAGGCTAGATGGAGTCTACTCCGTTGTTTTTGTTGGCCAAAACTTAAAGGTATAGACCAGGCCCAGCACAAGCATGATTCCGCCCCACCAAATGGCGGCATGCAGGTTGGCGAGGACGGTTTGTTGTTCGGGCGGAGGCGGGAAAAAGAACCCGTAGATTCCGGCTCCTGCGATGAGAACTCCGAAGATGGTCAATTGCAGACCGATGAGAAACCAGATGGAGACGTGATGTTCTTTCATAAGCTTTTACCAGAAGATGATGTTGAGGATGACGCAACCCACTGCGACGAGCACCGCCCAGAAGATGGGACGTTGGATGAGCGGATAGTCGCCCTCGGGCGGAATATCGGTGCACGACTTGACCAGGCCGACGAGTTCCTTGTCCGGCCGGGCAGTCGTGAGCAGGCTGACGATGACCGTAACCGCGACGCAAATAAGTCCCGACCACAAGGCCGAATACATGTTCTCCGCCTGGCCCGAGGCGCGAGCGGAAAGGGCCACGTATTGAATGGCAGTATCGTGGTCAAATTTGACCCAGGTGAACATCCCGATGGAGGAGAGAACACCGGCCAGCAATCCCCAGAACCCGCCGTAGCCGGTGGCGCGTTTCCACAACATGCCCAGGAGCACGGTGCCAAAGAGCGGCGCGATGAAGAAACTGAACAGGCTCTGGACGTAGTCCATGATGCTCGGAAAATTCGGCACGATATAGGCCGTGGCGATGCTGATGACGATGCCGATGATGGTGCTCCAACGTCCGATGGCGACGTAATGGGCGTCGGTCGCGTCGGGTTTGAACGGCCGGTAGATGTCGTAGGTCCAGACGGTGGAAAAAGCGGTGACGTTACCCGCCATGCCCGACATGAAACCGGCGATTAGCGCCGTGATGCCGAGGCCGAGCAGGCCCGGGCCGCAATAGCGGGCGAGCATGAGCGGCAGGACTTCATTATAGCTATGCCCACCATGCGCCATGCTCGGATCGCTTTCCGGCACCAGGTGCATCGGCAAAAGGGCGAGGCCAAGGAGGCCCGGCAGGATGACGATGAACGGCACGAACATCTTGAAGGCCGCGCCAATGATCGGAGCCATTTTCGCCGAGCGCAGGTCCTTCGCCGTGAGCACCCGCTGCACGACGAGAAAGTCGGTCGTCCAGTAGCCCATGGCGAGAATGGCGCCCAGACCGAAGACAATGCCGGTCCAGTGCATACCCATCGCGTTGTCGTTCGCGTTGCCCATCACGCGCCACATGTGAGTGTAGTCGAGATTCGGATTCTCGGGATGGATGGCCGGAACGTTGGCCTTGATGCGATCCACCATGCCCTGCCAACCGCCGGTCTCCATCAGGCCGAGGACCGGGATGAGAAAGGCGCCGAACCAGATAAGCATGAATTGGAGCACTTCGTTGAAAATGGCGGAGAGGAGTCCGCCCAGGACGACGTACAAACCGACCGTGATGGACGAAAGAATGATGCTGAAATTGATGTCCCAGCCGAGCACCACCTGCATGACCTTGGCCATGGCGTACATGTTGATGCCGCTCATGAGGACGGTCATGAACGCGAAGGTGACGGCGGATAATGACCGCGCCGCCGGCCCGTAACGGAGAAGGAGGTAGCCCGACACCGAATGCGTTTTACTGATGTAGTAGAAAGGCATCATGATCAGGCCGAGGAAGAGCATCGCCGGGATGGCCCCGATCCAGTACCAGTGGGCCGCCATGATCCCGTACTCGTAGGTGTTGCCCGCCCAGCCCAACAACTCCAGCGCGCCGAGATTGGCCGAAATAAAGGCCAGGCCGGCGATCCACGCGGTCATTTCTCGTCCCGCCAGGAAGAACCCCTCGCCGGTGTTCGCGAAGTGCTTCAGGTAAAAACCGATCCCCAGAACGAAAGCGAAATAAATCCCGATGACGAGAAAATCGACGGTGCCCAGGGAAACAAGGTGACCGGGCGCAACATCGGCGAAAAAAGGAGCTAAGGTCAGCATAATTTTTTATAGAACCTATTGGGGTTTATAGAACTCATTTCGCAACTTTTGTGAAAAGATCGCTGTTCAGATGGATGGAGCCGCCAGGCTTGAGATTGACCTCAACGGTTTTGCCGCCGTAACGCACCCTGCCCGAGTTTCCACTTGTGCTACGGATATTGGCCCCTTCCAGTTTCCCGTCTTTTCAGGTGATATCCACTTCGATACCGCCGCAGGCACGCAAGCCTTTGATCGAGCCATTCAGCCATGCGCCGGGCACTGCGGGATGCAATTCAATTTCATCGCGGGCGGACGGAGAGGGAACATCTCCCAATCTTCATAAGTCGCTGGAAATCAGACGTCGCAATAGCCGCGGTGTGTGACTTGTTTGACATTAATGTGTGATAGAGCCGTGAACAAATGTCGAACCCATTTTCAATGCGTAGGACAAAGACGCCACTTTGCAACAGTTGCAAAAAAGTTCAGTGGCGGTTCGTGCTATCAGGCGCAATGGGGCAGGCGGGAGGCTCTCCTCCGCAAGTGAATCGTCTGTCTCCCTCTCTTCAGTCCTCTGGGCAAAACCTCAGTTGCCTTTCGGCGCGTCGAGGAGCTTTTGGTCGCGAAGCCAAGCGAGGAATTTGTCAGGCCATTCCTGGGAGAGGGAATTGGGGAAGTTGAACGCTTCGTGGCCGCCTTTATCGTAGAGCTGGAACTGGACAGGACGACCGGCGGCTTTCCACGCGGCTGCGAGTTCCTCGGCATAGGCGACGGGAGCGGTCTTGTCGTCGCTCGCGTGGTCGATGAAGGCGGGCGGATAGGTCGCGTCGATCTTGAGCGTGCTGGCCCGGATGCCCCACGTGGCGAAGAGTCCGACGAAATCGGGGCGGCTGCTTTCCCGCGCGATGGGGTCGGTGGCATTCGGGTCGCCTGCGTCGGAATGGGCGCAGGCGTTGACAATGAGGTTGGTGCCCGCGGACCAGCCGATCATGCCGATGCGGTTAGGATCGATGTGCCATTCCTTCGCGCGGTTGCGGATGAGGCGGAGCGCGCGCTGACCGTCGGCGAGTGCGTCGGCCACGACATTCGTTGAGGGCGGCCTCACCCGATACTTGAGCGAGAAGACGGTGATGCCCAGCGGCACGAATTTCTGCGCGGCGTACTGACCGAGCGGTCGCGCCGCCAACCGGGTGTAGCCACCGCCGGAGCAGACGATGAAGGCGGTGCCGTTGGCCTTCGCGGGATCGGCGGGGTAGACGTCGAGCGTGGGGACGCTGACGTGGGAGACGCGGCCCATGGGTTCCTGCTTTTCTTCGCCGGGGTTTTCCGGGACGCCGGGCGCGGGGCCGTTCCAGATATTGATGACCGACGCGGGCTGAGGCAGGTCGTCGGCAGTCGCTTTGTTTATGTTAAAGACCGCGATACCGGTGGCGAAGGTGCTGAAAAAAAATCGCCGAAATAGTGAGGGCACAAGGCGGGAACAGTAGCACGTGGGCGCGCAATTCACGAGGAAAAGCGGGAGAAGGTTGCGCGCGACGGGAAGCTCGATGGGGTTAACCCGAATCAACCCTCCTGGTGTCAAATCTGGTGTCATTTGACACCAGCGAGCCCCTCCACGGCTCGCAAATCGTTGGCTTTCAGGGTTCCAACGACTGGCGGACGGGGAGGGATTCGCGCTCCTCGTCCTAAGGAAGCTGCCAAAATAATACCATTTTACCTCTGAAATCCAAGCCAATTCACACTTAGTCACGGACTATTTTCGCCCGCATCTTGGTGTCAGTTTTGGTGTCAGTTTGAACGATGCGACTGGTTGAAAACTCGTGCTCAAAAAGCTTTCGCTGGTTAGAACGATTGCTGAAAGACATCGTAGAAATTACTTGGGAAAGGTTTGCAGGATCGCATCGGGAATTGCCCAGCGACGGGTGACTCCATCTTGATGCGAGCTAATCAGGTCGTGATGTAAGGGATCGTAGATTAGGCCGGTGGGGCGCGACGGCACCGAATAACCCCAGACCACACGCTCGGTCATGAGGTCGTAGAGGTACAAGTTGGTCCAAGTGGCCAGGGCGAGGAATTTTGTGCCCGGTAAAGTGCAGGCTCGGCTAAAGCCAAACTGGTAATGTGGTGATAGCTCGCTTTGGCGATAAACGCCGGGTGCCGGACTGACGATAATTTCACCATCGCCCTGCGCGATCTTTTTAGGGCCGCTGCCTGTCTCAACCGAGAACACGGGGGATGTCGGTTTGGCATCCGTTTCCGTGATCGGGTTAGCAGAAGCAGGAAGGTCCCAGGTGAGACACTTCCCATCCGCGCCATACGAATTGATTTTGGTGGAGTCCGCCACGAATTCGACAGCTTTGACTCCACCGGGATGAGCAGGCACACGGGTCAAGCGCTTCCCTGACGTGTTATCGATCACCGTAAGGATACCTCCGTCCTCACCAATGGCCAATTCCTTGCCGTCGGCTGAAATGGCGATGCAAGAGCATGGAGAGGTAGACGAATCGACATTCCAAGTGGCCTCATCAACGGCCTCATTGATTGGAATGAGCCGTACCTGATGGGTAGATTCGTTCGTCATGTTGAAGACGGTGTTGGCATCATAGAAACCAAGTCCCTGACGCCACGATTCCTGCCCGCTGCTGGGAGACTCAATGAAGCCCAGAGGTTTGAGATCCGGGATCGACCAGAGCTTGATCAAATCGTCCCCCGCCAGAGTGGCGAGAACCTTGTTGTCCGGGCTAACCGCAATCATTTCAATAGGCCGTTGATGCGCTTTTGTCAGCTCAGCAACTTTATCTCCTGTAGGAGATTGGTATTCCATGACGCCGCCGTACTTAGTCGCGGCAAAGAAATTACCGTTGTCATCCACAGCCACATTGACGACGCCATTTATCGGTATCGCCTTCGGTAAAAGAGACTTTTGGGTGGCCAGATCGAATATACGGACCGGACCCTTCTCCGTTCCAGGCTCTGCTTCGGCGCCGAGAGCAACGATAAACTTATCTCCCGGCGAAATGGCCGCGAGAGTCGTCCCGGAGTCGGGATCCATGACCAGGCCGTCACCAACGGGCCTTAGGTCAGCATCGTAAAGTTGGAGGGAAGGCCGCGCCTCAAGGTCGCCGTACCCGAGTTGGTCAGGCTTCTTTCCGGCTGCGGAAGGCTTGGGTTCCATGCCCGGGGTAAGAAAGCCGGAAAGGAGGTACCGACCCGAGCGCGATAGGTAGAGGTTCTGCGCCAGCGGCATTTTCTCGGCGATCTCACCGGATCGAAGATTCAACTTTCCGAGCTGGTCAATACCTTGCGGAGAGCCGCCGTAGGGGAGGCTGGCGCTCGCAGGTGCTCTCTCCGCTCGGAGGACTACCAAACCGTATGGGATATGGTCCTGCCAAAAAACACAATCAGGATGCGCCGTCTGATTAAGCTCATACTTGGGCTGATCACCCAGAATTGCGCCCGTTCTCACGTCCCACGCCAAAAGGTGGCCGCCGGTGGCTAGGTTGCCAGTTCCGAGATCAACAGCCAAGGCCCGGTTGTAGTCTCCCACGTTCCACCGCCGGGGCGCTGGGCGCTTGGTCAGATCAAGGACCTGCACCGATCCGTCATCGGTCGCCTGATAAGCCGTGCGGCCATCCAACGAGACGACATGCGGCTCATACGTCATTGGTTCGCTTTCGTAAACTGGTTCCCAGACTGTTGGACGAGGACGCGGAGAGCCGTCGTTACTGTGGTCACGCATGGGCTTGAGTTTTGCTTCCTCCTCAGGTGGGACGGCAATACTTTCCCCACTGGCCAGGTTCCAACCCCGGCTTCCGCTTTCCCAAGTCAGCGCATAGAGCGTCTTGCCGTCTGGAGATAGATCAAGTGCACCGATCTTGCCTTGTCCCGGCAGGCGTCCGATTTCCCAGGGCACAGGCAGAGGATATCCTTGGCGCTGGTTCGCTTGGAGACGGATCCCTGCGCAGGGAAGAAATAACGCCACCGCCACAAAGTAAATAAGGCGGCCCATGGACATTAGTGCTGCTTGCGGCGCGCTTCGCCTGCCTGGCGCAATCGGTCATTGATGGTTCTTGCTTGAGCGTCTGGAAGGACGTTTCCTCCAAGATTGATAAAGCTAATGTTTGTCTCAAAAATCCAATCCGGCACTTCCGCAATCTTGTTTCCCGACAAGTTAAGCTCTCTCAATGTAGGCGGGAAAAAATCCTTGCTGGGAGGAAAAGCATTGATCTGGTTTCCGGAGAGGTCCAATCGCGTGAGGTGGGTATTTCGCAGATCGGGAATGGTCGTCAACCGGTTGCGGGCAAAGTCCAGTTGTTGCAGGGTCACCATGGAGCTGACTAGTAGGGGAATCTCTGCGATCTGATTCCCGCTTAGATTCAGATAGGTCATTCCCTGAATTTTCGAAAGCACTCCAGGAACATGAGTGAACCGGTTGTTGGAAAGGTTGAGGAACGGCAGTCCCATTCCCGCCCAAGCGGCCGGCAGATCGCTCAGCATGTTATCACCAGCCGCAATCGTATCGAGCAGAGGCGCCTTACCGAAGGAATCCGGTAGCACCTTAAGTCGGTTGCCAGTCAAATTAACGGATTTTAATACCGGTAACTGCTCCCATCCCTCAGGCAGGACGCTGATCCGATTATCATAGAGTGACAACTCGGTCAGTTTTTTGAAGTTCACGAATTTCGGCGACAGCGTTGTGAGACGGCACGTAGAAATTTCCAGGTTTCCCAGGTTGGTAAGATTAAAAAATCCATCTTGTATTTCTTTAACAGGGCAGGTGTTGATTCGTACTTGGGTCAAAAGACGAAACTGCCCCAGCTCATTCGGCAGCACGCTGATTTTTGTTCCGACAATCTGAAGATTGGTCAGCCCTGTGATATCGTAAACCTCCGGCGGAAGCGTGGTCAGGTTGGGATCAGTCAGCGTCAGGCTTGGATTGGGCGAGCTCTCCGCATTCGCAATGGCAGAGCGGACTTGATCACCGTTGTTAGACTGTGCTGGCGCGGGATTCCGCATCTGGGCCAACGGATCGGGCGGATTGGGGTCATCGACCCGGCACAACACCATCGGGGGACCGCCTTGCGCCAACAAAGTCAGGCGCTTCTTCCCAGCGTCGTACGTGAGTTGGCACTTTAGCGGAAAAAGCGCATCCGGCATGCGCGGAGACATCGCGGTTATCAGGTCGATTTCAAAGTCATTTTCGACGGCCTTCCATCCCAAAGCTTGTTCTGGTCCTCGGATCGAAAGACTGCCTCCGCCGTCAGCATCCAGCCGGAGTACTGGATATTTGTTCAGGTACCATTCACCGATAACGGGGGCATCCGCCGGTGGAGAATACTCCTTTAATAACGCCGCATACTTTCCGGTCATATCAAATTTGCGCAGAGACCCGATATCCATGGCGGTCGCCGCCAAGTCCGCCGCCGTTTGCCCATGTGGAGTGACGGCCTTGCCGTTGGCACCGTGATCAAGAAGAACCTGAGCGGTCTCACCATTCCCATGCGCCACGGCGGAAAGAAAGGGTGTAAGTCCCTTTTCATCCGGCTGCTCGAGATCAATCTTTCGCGCGAGCAACAGTTTCAAGGATTCCGTATATCCCTGTCTGGCCAGAATGTTGATCAGATGCCTGCTAAGCTGTTTCTTTATTGGCTGCGGCGGTTGACCGGGCGCCGGACTTTCAAAGACCATGGATTGCTCGTTAATCGTCACCGTGGGATCAGCGCCCCTGCTTAGGAGTACTCCAAAGATTTCCGCATTCGGTGCTGCTGCCACCAGCGGGATTTTTCCGTCTGGAAATGGCTTGTTGGGATCTGCCCCATGGTCCAGCAGCAATTTTATCAAAGGGGCGTCGAGAAGAGCCCACATCGAATTGCGCACATCACTTAAGGCCAATCCAAACATCGTAGTCTGCTCTGGCGCATAGAGCGCGTTGGGGTCCGCTCCGGCTTGAAGAAGGGCTGTGATCAGCCCGAGCGTATCGATATTCTCCGGCGGAGGGCCATTGATAACTTTGATCTTCAATTGTTGATGAAGCTGAATAAGGGAACCTAAGCGATGATTCTGATCCGCCTTTTTAACGTCGTCATATTTTCCGGCGTATTGCTTCTTCAAATCAAGCAGGAGTAAGAGGTCGTAATTGTTATTTTCCAATGCGTACATCGCCGGTGTTTTGCCATTCTTGTCAGCGCGAGTCTGATCAGCCCCCTTGCTGATCAGATATTTGGCCAGTTCCAAGTACTCCCCAATTCGATATGATCTGTACTGGTTTCCTTGGGCAACCAGCATCAGAGGAGTGATTCCGTCCTGATTGGGGACATCGACTGGAGCCCCGGCATCAACCAGCATAGAAACCGATTTCAAATCCTCCCTCTGGATGCAGATCGCCAAGGGGCCGTTGCCCTGTGCGTCCGTTACCTTGAAATCGGGATGATAAGCTAAAAACAGCGGCACAGCGTCCTGGCCGTAAAGCCCTGCCAGCGCCTTCAGGAAGACCGTACTCCCATCGGGTCCATGGGCATTGATGTCCGCGCCGTGGTTGAGAAGCTCCGCGATAACTTCCTTAAACTGCCCCTGAGGTCCGTTACCGCTCAATTGTAACAGGGTCGCTGGCCCTGAGGGAGTGTTAACCTGAGCGCCCGCAGCAAAAGCATCTTGCACATCCGCAAGATCGCCTTGGCGAGCAGAATCAACCAATTGTGTATCAGGCGAAGAAGCAACCGCGGGATTGGAGAGAAAAAATCCCCCTGCCAGCAGGCCAAGAGCCATCACACCGACTTTCTGATTGAAAAGCGTAATCATGGTAATCGACAGATAGTAAACAAGGCACGAACGAAAGCCATTAAGCCACCTCTGAAAAGATACTCTCCCCCTCGCCACGATAGCTTTCAAATATGTGTTGAAAAATCGCTTCGCATTTGGAGCGATAAATTTCCGGCGAGTAAGCGCGGGGCAGATTCTCATCGAGAAGCCCCTTGATCGTATCCTCCACCTGAGCGCGAGAACTCTGACGCTTGCGCCAGTCGAGAACCAAAACCTGTCGGAGACGGTCCAGAAGCAATCGCGCGACCTTTTTGACCGCATCCATCTCTTCCGTCGTCAACTCAGGTCCCGGGCGTGTCAGGAGGTCAAACACGGTAAGTTCCGCCTCCGAGAGATGCTCCCGGACATGACGTTGCTGTTCTTCTGTCAGCGCGCGACTCAGATTGAGCAGGTCTTCAAACAGCTCCTCGATATTCCTGCTGCCCGCATTGTATAACTCGATCAGTTCCTCAAATTTACTGCGAAAATCGGCTCGCGTATGGTTGAGTCTGATCATTTTGTCGAGCTGAGCTTGAATCGCCGCTTTCAGCCGCTCCAGATCAACGTTTTTACGCTTTGATTTCGCAAACCGCTTGGCGAGAACTTCAAAGTCAATGGCAGACAGGTCGATCACCCGATTGCCTCCCGGTGTCCCTGGCGGAGATTCCCGTATGCGAAATCCATCCGCAGCAATCGATTCATCGAGCAACGCTGCGATCTTTCCCATGACAGCAGAGATGTCAGCGGGTCCTTCGCCCAGTTGTTCGCGCATGACGCCCGCCAACATGGAGAGACACGACACGGGCGAAGAAAATTCGATCACGGCCAGATCAGGCAGGACGGCTTTGTACAGTGTCGCCACCAGGCGCTCATGTCCGAGGAACTCCTTCCGAATCGGGTCGGGCGAAATGAGCACGTTCACAGCATCCGCTAACAGGTTTAATCGCTCCAGGCTCCCGGCGGCGCTCTGTTCGATCCTGCCTACGCTCACGCCGTGGCTATCGCAGAATTGAAGGGCGGAACCTAGCGCCTGCCTCAATTGCTCGACCAATAAAGCCTTATCGCGGAGAGGAGCGACTCCATCTTTGCCTTTACCATAAATCGCCAGCGCCTTTTCTAATGAAGCGAAAACGTTCGCGTA
>Ga0207014_1017_pt1 | contig 42011 bp, 36 predicted proteins | sample Alteio_BWMinCont_56_FD_153495 | JGI IMG/M metagenome (GOLD analysis project Ga0207014, IMG submission 153495) | Enriched cells from forest soil in Barre Woods Harvard Forest LTER site, Petersham, Massachusetts, United States -... | ecosystem: Environmental > Terrestrial > Soil > Temperate forest >...
TGTATTATTCAACCCGTTTGATGCAATAACATCACTACCAACAAAACTATCGGCAGCAAGAAAGTTTCGAATCACGGCTGCATGCCTGGCTTCTACAGATACGATTTTTCCTGCAAGAATTAAATAATCGGGATTTTGGATCAGGTAGGCAGCACCGTCATAAGCCATTACGCCGGTATCTTCAAAAGTTTTAGCTGCCCCAAGCACACTTGGGCGGCCGGTAAAGTTAATTGAACTAAAATCGGGCGTTAAACTAACTATAGCATTTGCCCCTAATGCAGCCTTAAAAAAATTACGGTGTACTATCTCATGGTCACGGATAGAGGTCAGGTACGATAATTCCAGGTTACTCATGCCAGTATAAGGTGTTGTTATTACCTGGATATAAAAAGCCGCTTCCAGTTGTTCGAGGGTATAAGCAAAGTTTAGTATCCCAATGTCCCCTGATCCAATATCGATGCCATTGTCCAATTTAACCGGATGGTCTTTGTGACAGGCCGTTGCGGCCAACAGGCCAACAGACGCCGCCCCAATTCCCGCGTAGCGCAAAAATGACCTCCTGGCCAAATTTGAACCGCCAATTGTTTCTTGTGTTTCTGTTTTCATAGATGATAGTGTTAGTTTTTAGCCATTTACTGCGTCGTCATATTTCTTAATCGATATATACAGTATTAACAACCGGATTGTGTTAATTGTTATATGCTTTTTACATTCACACATTGCACAAATACTTTTTTTAAGGGATTACGGAGGCATACGTTTTTGTAAAGGACCGGAGATATATGACAACCTTAAGTTATGAGCAGGCGTTGAAACAAAAAAGCCGGAAAACTCTCGCAGCATTCCGGCCCTACATCTACCTATGAAAAACAACCCATTTGGTTGGGCGTAAACAGCATTTCAAAACAAATGCCACTTATAAAATTACTTTTTTGCGCTTAGTAGTAATAAAAATATGGTCTATCGTAGAAATCGTTTCCCATATAACAGGGAGTAATTTACACTATAAAAAGCAGGCTTTTAAGCCCATGTTCGCAGGGTCGGGGCCGCATGAAAATTTATCATCAAAAACAGGTAAACTATAAGACGATAAAGTTGTTAGGCATATATGGATTACAACGTTTATTTATTAGCGACCGACCCAAACAATCCCTGCCGGGACATCATCCATTCACGGGACACTCATTTAAAGATCAGGGTTTTTTGTCTTGATAAGGAACCTTTTAATCCGGATATTAATGAAATACAGCTTTACGGTTATGCTGAAAGTAAATTATATGCTTTTGAAACCATTGACATAATGGCTGAGGATGCGCTTGATGTTGTAGGCGCCATACAGTGGTATGCCGAGTATATTAAATTCCCTGATATGGAAATATTGCCGGATGACCCCCGGCAAGGGAACCATATTGCAGCTTACTCGTAGTTTTTGTTTAAATAAAATAAAAAAGATTCAAATAAACTATGCAAACAAGCGCCTTTCAACACTAAAAACCGGCTTAAAGAGGGCAAACAGGTAACAATAGTATTGTTATAAATCCCGTAGTAATAAATTAACAAAATTGTTACCGTAAGCTCCGTATGTTTTTGCCACTTTTACAAAACATTACTAAGTATGTTAACTAATATAATGTTGGTTATATATATTATATTACGTGATTAAATAACTGTTTTAGGTTTTACTTAAAAAAACACAAATCATACTGTTTTAAAATGGCCAATATTTTTTTTACCAATAATACTTTGCGTTCTTCACTGCTTTTTACCTGCTTGTTTTGCTTATCGGTAACAGCTTTTGCACAAAATAAAAACCGCAAAGATACAACCCAAAGAAGTGTTGCCGCCCCTGTGGTTGTACCTGATACCAGTAAAACAAACTTGCTTTTACCTGTTACGGTAAAGGATACCGGCAAAAACAACACCGGTGAGTACCTAACCCTGCAGCAATGTATAGATTATGCTATGCTACACCAGCCCGGCTTAAATATTGCGCAAATAAACATTGACGTTGCCAAAACAACCAATGCCATAAATTTAGCAACAGCATTGCCGCAGGTTAACGCCTCCGGCAACCTAACCCATTACATCCAGCAATCGCAGGGTGGCGGAGGACAGGGTACTAATAACGGCGGCAACAACGCTTACGCAAATACTTTTATTCCGGGTATATCGGTTTCCCAAACTATATTCAATCCAAGCCTTCTATATGCATTTAAAAGCGCCCCCTTATTTGTTAAACAGGCGCAGCAAACTACAGATAGCACTAAAATATTCCTTGTTTCATCGGTAAGTAAATCATTTTATACTTTACTGCTCACGCTGGAACAAATCAATGTTTTAAAAGAAGACACCTCCGAATTTGGGAAAAGTTACCGCGACGCTTATCATCAATATAAGGGTGGTATAGTTGATGAAACTGACTTTGAGCAGGCGGAGATCACCTTAAATAATACCAAAGCACAACTGAAACAAGCGAATGAGAACGTTGTGCCCCAATATGCCGCCTTAAAAAAACTAATGGGTTTTCCGCCCGAAAATCAGTTCAACGTAACTTTCGATACATTGGAGATGATGAAAAGTATCCATATTGATACGACCCAGCAGTTACAATATGAAAAACGAATAGAGTTTCAACAAATTCAGACCAGCTTAGGCCTGCAAGACCAAACAATAAATTATTACAAGTATGCCTTTTTGCCAACGTTGTCGGCTTTTTTTAATTACAACCTTAATTTTCAGAATAACAACTACAATAACCTGTTAGGCACATCGTACCCAACATCATATATAGGTTTGTCATTCAGCATCCCGATTTTTACCGGCTTTTCACGCCTTAACAATCTACATAAAGCAAGGCTGCAGGAACAAATACTTAACTGGAACCAGACTGACCTGAAATCTGAGATATATTCTGAATATACCTCGGCATTAGCTAATTATAAAGGAAATTATTACAATTTACAGCTATTGCAACGGAATGTTGCTTTATCAAAAAGGGTTTTCTTCGTTGTTGAGCTTCAATACAAACAGGGTATTGTTCCATATTTAAACGTGATCACAGCCGAAACAAATTTAATAACATCAGAAATAAATTATTTAAATGCTTTATTCAACGTTTTGTCAAACAAGATCGACCTGGAAAAAGCAATGGGCAATATCTCTTACTAATTATTTAAAACAATCAATGTGCATGAATAGAGTATTATTAAATACCGTTTTTATAAGTTGCCTTATGCTGGGCGCATGTAAAAAAAAGCTACCGCCACCAAACCCTGAAGTGCCGGTTAATTTACTTAAGCTGACACCAAAGACAGTGTTGTATTACGAAAATTACCCCGCAACTACACGTGCGTTAAACCAGGTTAATTTATTACCGCAAGTATCTGGCGCTGTTACCGGGATGTTTTTTACCGAAGGCACCCAGGTAGATAAAGGGCAAAAGCTGTACGAGATTGACGAACGTTTGTACAAAGCCGCTTATGACCAGGCTGTTGCTAACTTAAATGTATCTCAAAGCGGCTTGGTAGAGGCACAGCAGGACGCTGACCGCTATGTATACCTGAATAAGTACAACGCAGTTGCCAAACAACTGTATGACCATGCCGTAGTTACACTTGAACAGGCAAAGAGTACCGTAAAGGCTTCGGAACAGCAGGTAAAAACAGCCAAAACTAATTTAACATATGCAACGGTTTATGCGCCGTTTACAGGTACAATCGGCATAAGCCAGGTTAGGCTGGGCGAAGTGGTAACCCCATCGGTAACTACTCTTGATACGCTTTCGCAGGACAACCCCATGGCGGTTGATTTCATCATCAACGAAAAAAATCTGCCTTTCTTCGAGAAATTACAGCACGAAAAAATAAAGGTCGACTCTCTTTTCAGCCTGTTAATGCCTGATAATTCGCTTTACGCCCATTTAGGCAAACTTTCCATCATTGACCGCGCGGTTGACCCGCAAACCGGTACAATCCGCGTAAGGCTGGTTTTTGATAACCCCGATCATTATTTAAGGGCGGGGATGAGCTGCGTGGTACGTGTGCATAATCAAGATGTTGCGCCGCAAATGGTAGTACCAAACAAAGCCATTGTTGAGCAAATGGGCGAATACTTTGTATACGTGGCAAAAGATACCGTGCTAAAAGTAAGTGCCGACAGTCTGAAAAAATTAGACAAAAAAGCTGCTGCCGATGCTAATAAAGCAAAACTGATTGCAGTGCAAAAAAAGGTTCAAACCGGGCAGGTAATAGGGCCTGATATCATTATTAAAAGCGGCATTAAGGCCGGCGACAAGATAATTGTCGATGGTTTGCAATCATTGCACGACGGTGCTCGCATTACAACCGCAAACAAAGTAGGTCCCGGCGGCGGCAAAGGCGGACGCGGGCAGTAGATTTTAAGTCTTAAGTCTAAAGTTTTAAGTCTAAAGTCGAGTAGAGACAGTAGATGGTGACTTTAGGCTTTCGGCTCAAGACTTTAGACTCAAGACTTTAGACTTTAGACTTTAAAAAAGAATGATTGCTAATACCTTTATAAAGCGGCCTGTAACGGCAATAGTTATTTCTATTGTACTGGTAATTACCGGAACAGTTAGTATTTTACTGCTGCCTATTGACCAATATCCTGATATTACCCCGCCTGTGGTTCAGGTAAACGGACAGTTTATCGGCGCCGATGCCCAAACTGTGGAACAAACCGTGGCAACGCCTATTGAAGAACAGGTAAACGGTTCGCCCGGCATGGAATACATGCAGAGCAACAGCACCAACAACGGCGCAATGCAGCTTAACGTAACTTTCCAAATAGGCACCAACATAGACGTAGCCGCGCTCGACGTGCAAAATCGCGTGAGTATCGCCACACCCCTATTACCTGCAGCGGCCAGCCGGCTGGGCCTTACGGTTCGCGCGGTTAACCCAAGCATGCTCATGATGGTAGCTATATACGCGCCAAACGACACGCATAACATCACTTTCCTTGACAACTATACCAATATTTTTGTTCAGGACGCGCTGCTGCGGGTACCGGGAGTAGGCACAATAAGCCGATTTACCGACGACTTTAGTATGCGTGTTTGGATGAACCCGCAAAAAATGGCTACTTACAGCATTGAGCCACAGGACATTATTAATGCGCTTAATGCCCAAAACGTACAGGTAGCTGCAGGTACGGCAGGGGTGCCGCCGCAAGCGCCAACCCAAACTTATGAACTGGGTATTTTGGTAAACGGCCGTTTAAGTACAGTTCCGGAGTTTCAAAACATTATTATAAAAAATAACCCACAAACCGGCGAACTGGTTTACCTGAAGGATGTTGCCCGCGTAGAATTGGGTAAATTTACTTTCTCGAGCAACTCATTTGTTGACGGGCACCGGGCATCATATCTCCAGATATACCAGGCGCCGGGTAGTAATGCGCTCCAAACCGCCAACGGCGTTTACGCGGAGCTTGCCAAGCTGAAACAAACTTTCCCAACGGATGTGGCCTACAGCGTTCCGTTTGAAGCGGTAACTGTTGTAAAAGTTTCGATGACGGATGTGGTGAAGACTTTATTAATGACTCTTGGCCTGGTAGCTATTGTAGTGTTCCTGTTCCTTCAAACATTCAGGTCTACCCTCATCCCCATTCTTGCCATACCGGTATCTATTTTCGGTACATTTTGCTTTTTTATCCCGCTTGGCTTCACCATCAATACCTTAACCATGTTTGGTTTTGTGCTGGCCATTGGTATAGTGGTGGATGACGCCATCATCGTAGTTGAGGCCGTGCAGCATTATATCGACCATGATAAGATGTCGCCTAAGGAGGCTACGTACCAGGCGATGAAAGATATTTCGGCCCCGGTTGTGGCCATTGCACTTATCCTGGCCGCCGTATTCGTACCGGTTGGATTTATTCCCGGCATTGTGGGTAGGTTGTACCAGCAGTTTGCTATCACCATTGCCATCTCAGTAATTATATCGGCTTTTATCGCGCTTTCGTTAACACCAGCGCTTTGTACCCTGCTGTTAAAGCCGACGGACCCAAGCAAAAAAAATAAAGGACTTACCAAATGGTTTACCAAATTCAATGAATGGTTTGACAGGGTAACCGCAAAATATACCGAGGGTGTACGGCGTAGCATCAAAGGAGCTAAATATATCGTTATCCTGCTGCTTTGTGTTTGTATAGGTGCTTACTTCCTGTTCGAGTCCAAGCCAACTGGCTTCATTCCATCGGAAGACGACGGCAATTTGTACGTGACTTACCAATTGCCCCCTGCATCATCTACAGCCCAGTCGGTCAATATCATGACCAAACTGATGAAGGTAGTTGCGGCAACTCCGGGCGTTGGGCATTATGCTGCACTATCTGGCCTTAACGTGGTAACTAACGCTACCAACTCCAATAATGGTACTATCTACGTACAGCTGAAACCTTGGGATGAACGCTCGGGTGATGATCAGCAGGTACCGGGCATTATCAAGGTGATGCAAAAACGCATTGCCGATGCAGGTGTTACAAATGCTTCCGTTGAAGTAATACAACCTTCGCCGCTTCCTGGTGTTGGCTCAACTGTAGGTTTCAGCATGCAGATAGAACAGCGGAGTACTAATGATAACCTGCAGGATTTTGAGCACGTAGTTAACCGTTTTGTAGATTCAGCCAACAAAAATCCGGCAATTACCAAGGCTTTTACCTTTTACACTGCCCATACACCTAACATGAGCCTTTCGGTCGACCGGGAAAAATGTGAAAAGCTGGGGGTCAGCATATCGGATGTTTTTACCACTATCCAGGCCTTTACGGGCAGTTTGTATATCAATGATTTCACCACATATAACCGCACGTTCCACGTAGTGGTTCAGGCCGATACTGTTTATAGGGCGCTGATAACTGATATGGAAAAGTACTACGTGCGCAATTCCAATAATAAAATGGTGCCTTTGGGCGCCGTCATCAGCTTTAAGCCTGTTGAAGCTGCCCCGCTGATCTCGCATTTTAATATTTTCCGCTCCGCGGAGATAGATGGATCATCGCCGCCGGGTGTAAGCTCTACCGATGCACTCGCCGCGTTAACCACATTGGCTAACAAACAACTGCCACAGGGCTATACCTATGAATTTTCGGGATTGAGCTACGAGGAATTGAAAGCAGGTTCGGTAACCATGTATATATTTGCGTTCTCCATTACTTTCGTATTCCTGTTCCTGGCTGCGCTTTACGAAAGTTGGTCAGTTCCGTTTTCGGTACTGCTTGCGGTGCCGATAGGTGCTTTCGGGGCCATTTTAGCATTGGTGTTTGTCCCTTCCCTTACCGACAACGTTTATGCGCAGATCGGTTTGATCACACTGATAGGCCTGGCAGCAAAAAACGCGATCCTTATCGTTGAGTTTGCCAAGGTGCGCGTAGATCGCGGTGAAGACCTGCTTGATTCAACGCTTGAAGCCGTAAGCCTTCGTTTGCGCCCGATCATCATGACATCGTTGGCCTTTATCCTTGGGGTGATGCCGCTTGTTTTTGCAACAGGTGCGGGTGCAGTGGCCCGGCGTACAATAGGCCTGACGGTACTGGGAGGTATGACTGCGGCTTCTACCATAGCCATCTTCGTGGTACCAGTACTCTTTGTAATAATAACCCGCGCAGCTTATGGTAAGGAAAAATTGGAATACCTGAAGGCACATCACAAAGAACTGATGGAAAAAGCGAAAAAAGTTGAAGCGCAGAATATCGACCCGGAACTGGAATTTGAATTGCAGAAATCACGTGACTTGAGTAAGTCCTAAGTCTCAAGTCGAAAGTCTTAAGTCAGGAGTAGAGTAGAATAATTAAAATTGCTGACTTAACATTTTGACTTTAGACTTTAGACTCAGGACTTTAGACTCAGGACTTTAGACTTAAAAAAAAAATGATTGCCAATACTTTTATAAAACGGCCGGTAACCGCTATCGTTATTTCCCTTGTTTTGATGATATCAGGGGTGATATGCATTTTCAACCTTGCCGTTGACCAGTATCCTAATATTTCGCCCCCCAGCGTAGGGGTTAATGCCAGCTATACCGGCGCTGATGCGCAAACGGTGGAGCAAACCACTGCTATCCCTATTGAGGAGCAGGTAAACGGTACGCCTGGCATGGAATACATGCAGAGTACCAGCAGCAATAGCGGCAGCATGAGCTTGCGGGTAACCTTTGATATTGGAACCAATCCGCAGATCGCTGCGCTTAACGTGCAAAACCGTGTGGGCATTGCAGCCCCTCTTCTACCTGCCGTTGTGAGTAAACTGGGCGCGACCGTGCGTGCCAGCAATCCCGACCAATTGATGCTGGTAGCCATTTACTCGCCAAAAAAGACGCATAACATTACCTTCCTTGATAATTACACCAATACATTTATTGAAGATGCTATGTTACGCGTGCCGGGGGTGGGCGATGTGCAAGCGCGTACTGACCAATTCGCTATGCGGATATGGCTAAATCCTGATAAAATGGCATCATATAACCTGATGCCATCAGATGTAACTACTGCGCTTAGCGGTCAAAACGTTTACGTTGCTGCCGGATCGGTAGGTGCACCGCCCCAAAACCCGAAACAAGCCTTTGAAACCGGCATATTGGTGAACAGCATGCTCAGCAAACCCGCGGAATATGAAAAACTGATCGTAAAAAACGTTCCCGGGACGGATAAAATGATCTATGTGAAAGACATTGGCCGCGTTGAACTCGCCAAATTCACTTACTCTGGCGGTTCTTTTGTGGATGGTAACCGTTGTTCTCTGCTGATGATCTACCAATCACCGGGAAGCAATGCCCTGCAAACCGCCGATAATGTTTACGCGAAACTCGCAGAACTAAAAAAGTCATTCCCGCCGGATGTTCAATATGTTGTTCCCTTTGAATCGGTTACTATCATCAAGGTGTCTATGCAGGAGGTTATCGGCACACTGATAAAGGCACTCATATTGGTTGCTTTAGTTGTATTTCTGTTCCTGCAAAACTGGCGCTCTACTGTCATACCCATATTGGCCATACCGGTATCCATTTTGTCGACTTTTTGTTTTTTCATCCCCTTAGGGTTCACCATAAATACGCTAACCATGTTTGGGTTCGTGCTGGCTATAGGGATAGTTGTTGACGATGCCATCATTGTAGTAGAGGCCGTACAGCATTATATCGATGAACAGCACATGTCGCCAAAAGAAGCAACTTACCAGGCGATGAAGGAAATATCGGCGCCGGTGATTGCCATCGCGCTTATCCTGGCTTCTGTATTCGTTCCGGTTGGGTTTATTCCCGGCATTGTTGGTCGGCTTTACCAGCAATTTGCCATCACCATAGCTATATCTGTAATTTTTTCGGCCTTTATTGCGCTATCGTTAACGCCGGCCCTCTGTACGCTTTTACTGAAGCCCTCGCACCACGGTTCAGACAACAAGACCTGGCATGGCAGGTTTTTTGGCTGGTTTGACCGCATTTTCTTTGACCGGTTTAACCGCATATTCGATAAGCTCAATGGCAGATACGCTAATGGCGTTAGGCGAAGTATAAAAAATGCGAAGTATATTGTCATCTTGCTGGTTTGCATTTGTGTAGGCGCCTGGATGTTATTTAAAGGCAAACCCTCGGGCTTTGTGCCTTCGGAAGATGGCGGGCGGCTATTTGTAACCTATACCATGCCCGATGCTTCCTCAACCACAGCATCCAACAATGTACTGGCAAAGCTTATGAAGATAGTGGGCTCAACGCCGGGCATATTGCACTTTGTGGGTTCTTCGGGTTTTAATATACTTGGTGGCGGCGGTAATAACAGCGGCACCATGTTTTGTATGTTAACCCCCTGGGATGAGCGGACTACCCCGCAGACCAGGGTGCAGGGCATTATGGACAATATTAAAAAGCGGGTAGCGAAAGCAGGTATAAAAAATGCTACGGTAGTAGCCATTCAGCCGCCGGCGATAAGGGGCATCGGGATCGCGGCAGGTTTTTCAATACAAATAGAACAGGGAAACTCGACGGATGACATCCACGCATTTGAAAAAAGTGTCCAAAAATTTGTCGCTGCCGCCAAAAAGAACCCGGCTACTTCAACGGCATTTAGTTCGTTCACAGCCCACACCCCAAGCTTCACCGTTACAGTCGACCGCGAAAAATGCGAAAAACTTGGCGTAAACATATCCGACGTATTTTCCACTATGCAGGCCTTTATGGGTAGTTTATTTGTAAATAATTTTACTTTATACAACCGTACTTATCATGCCGTTATTGAAGCCGACACTGCTTATCGGGCGCTAATAGGCAATATCAACAAATATTATGTGCGCAACCAGGCCGGTAACATGCTGCCATTGAGTACGCTGGTAACTTACAAGGCAGATGCAACGGCAACGTCCATATCGCACTTTAATATATTCCGTTCGGCAGAAGTGGACGGCTCTATTCCACCAGGATACAGCAGCGGCCAGTCATTGGATGCGCTTAAGGAAATTGCGGCCAAAGCGTTGCCGCGCGGTTACACCTACGAATTTTCGGGCCTTAGCTATGAAGAGATCAAGGCGGGGAACATTACTATCTATATTTTCATGTTCTCCATCATTTTTGTGTTCCTTTTCCTGGCGGCGTTATACGAAAGCTGGTCGGTACCTTTCTCCGTGCTGTTGGCAGTGCCCATCAGCGCCTTCGGGGCGATAGTAGCTTTATGGACAGCTCCAACCATCACCAACAACGTATACGCCCAAATCGGCCTCATCACCCTAATCGGCCTGTCGGCTAAAAACGCTATCCTGATTGTTGAATTCGCCAAGTTGCGCGTTGACCGCGGCGAGCCGCTGTTACAATCGACCATCGAAGCGGTACGCCTGCGTTTCAGGCCAATCATCATGACGTCCATGTCCTTCATCTTCGGTGTGTTGCCGCTGGTATTTGCCACGGGTGCCGGCGCAGAGTCCAGGAATACCATTGGTATTGCCGTGTTGGGTGGAATGATCGCCTCGTCAACTATATCTATTTTCATCGTTCCGGTGTTATTTGTATTGTTTACACGCTTTTCATATGGCAAAAAACAGCTTCAATGGCTACAGGATCATCACGAAGAACTTATGGAAAAGGCAAAAAAGGTTGAAGAAGCAAACATTGACCCTGAACTGGAATATGATATCGCTGAATCACGCGCGCAAAACACGGCGGACAGGGAAAGGCTTGGGCATTAGTCTCAAGTCGAAAGTCTTTAGCCAAAAGTCTTAAGTCGGATTTCGTATTCGTTTTTGACTTAAGGCTTGGGACTAAACATCAGGGCTTCGTTCCCATATTTCCCGCTGGATTTTTAACAGTTGTTCGCGCAAGGTAGTGATGGTGGCAACAACAGCAATTTTTTCGGAGAGGCCCTCTTTGAAGCAATCTTTATTGAGTACCAATTTCCTGATCTGAAGATGGATCTCACTTGCCTCTTTATTTAACTCCTCCAAAGATCTCATCAGTGTACACAGGTATTTTAATTTTTTGAAATTATAAATATTAGCCTTTACTTCGGGATGTTAGTTATCAACACGGGGTTAATAACTAACGAATTTGCTGTTACAGCGGCCAAACTACTTGTTCCGGTCATTTTAAGCAATGCCTGCTGTAAAACATAAAAATTCATATATTGTAACCCTGTATGGCGCCCACAGCTTAACCAGGAGGCCACAAACCAATTTACCTTTTTAATGCCACTATTAATACTGATGGAGAAAAGCGATAGCACAAGAAAATTCCTGATTGCAACACATGGAACGTTCGCCGCAGGGATAAAATCGTCCCTCGATATAATTATCGGCGCTATGGACAATGTGTTTTTAATACAGGCTTATGTTGATGAAAACAAGTCCATAGAAGCCGAAATAAATGATGTGATGGCGCGGGTTGGCAATAATGATGAGCTTGTTGTTTTTGCTGATATATTGGGCGGTAGCGTAACCAATATGCTGTTGCAGCATGCTTTAAGACCAAAAGTACACATAGTTTCGGGGTTTAATTTGCCGCTGGTTATTGAAATATTAATGGCTGACGCAAGCGATCCTATAGAGGGCGTAATTACTTCGGCCATTGAAAACGCGAAACAACAAATGGTTTACGTAAACAAATTAATAACAACGCAGGCAAACGATAATGATTAAACTAACCAGGATTGACGACAGGTTATTGCACGGCCAGGTTGCCTTTACATGGCTGCCAGCATTAGGCGCCGACTGTATTTTAATAGCCAACGATAAAGTGGCAAAAGATGAATTTATGAAAATGACCATCGGCCTGGCGAAGCCCGCGGGTACAAAACTGCTGATAAAATCGTTAGCCGATGCTGCAACTTTTTTAAACGATGAGAAAAGCAAAAACCTGAAGGTGCTACTGCTAATAAATAGCGTCAAAGATGCTTTAGCGATGGCTGAGGCTGTTGCTGAAATTAAATCGATAAATTTTGGTGGTTTAAGGACGAAAGAAGGCGCAAAACTAATTTCAAAGGCCATTGCAGTTAATGATGATGATATAGTCATTATAAAGGAATTGTTGGGCAATAGGATAGAATTGGAAATAAGGCAGGTGCCCACAGATAGCAGGCAAACGGTGGAGGGGTTGATTTGAGTTCATCAAATAAAAAAATGTCCCGTAGGATAACAGGTCGGTAGAAAAATAGAGAAAAAATAGAATAGCATGCCGTAGGTATGCAACTTCGCACAGTTCCGTACCTAAAGGCACGGTAATTTGCTTATGTATATGTTCTACCGACCTTTTGCCCCGATAGGGCAATGGGCATTAATTTGAAGGATGAAATTTTCAATATCTTTTTCCACCCTCTTTTCGGCCCGCCGAAGAGAGGGTGGTCGAGCGAAGCAACGACCGGGTGAGTAAATATGCGAGCGGTGTTAACGCTAATGCATTAACGTAAATGCATGGCGCACAGTTTACTCACCCCGACTACGCTTCGCTGGTCGCCCCTCTCTTCACCTGCGGTGGAAAGAGGGGAAAAACTTATAATGGGTAATAAACATAAGTATCAATCTAAAATATAAACCATAAGTGCTACTATCTTACATCCTCATAGCCTTAATAGCTTTCTTCGGCCACTCCGAAGATTTTTTGGGCACTACCCTTTTAAGCCGTCCGCTGGTATTAGGCCCATTGGTAGGGCTTGTGCTTGGCGATTTGACCCAGGGGGTGATGATAGGCGCCACGCTCGAACTGATATTTATGGGTAACATAAAGGTTGGCGCGGCTATTCCGCCCGATGTGGTAACCGGCGGTGTTTTGGGTACGGCTTTCGCCATTATATCGGGCAAAGGGCCTGCCATTGCGCTGGCAATTGCTGTGCCGGTTTCCATACTGGCCGAAATGGTGATCAGCGGACTGTTTGTATTACGGGCAATGCTTAACAAAAAATTTGAAAAATACGCTGCCGATGGCGATTATAAAAGCATTCAGCGGTTGCATATCCTTTCGGGTTTATTAAGGCCTTTGCTAATGGGCCTTGTCATTTTCATGACCTTACAATTGGGCGCGACAGCCATGAAAGGCTTTTTGGATATGATACCAAAATGGGTGCAATCGGGCCTGCAAATCGCCGGTAATATGCTGCCTGCGCTCGGCTTCGCATTGCTAATGAACCTGATGTTTAACAAAAAGGTAGCGCCTTATTTTTTCCTTGGCTTTATGCTGGCGGCTTATTTAAAACTGCCCGTTATAGCCATCGGTGGCCTGGGTGTTATTATTGCGCTTATTGTAACACAGGTTACACCCAAAGAAACTATAGATGATGATGACGACTTTGAACAGGAAATGCCCGCCACAGAAACCAAACCGGCTTTAAAATTAGGCAAAAAGGATATCAGGAATGTCTTTTTAAGATCGCTCGTATTGGAAGCCAATTTTAATTTTGAGACCTGGCAAAATACCGGCTTCGCCTTTGCCATTATCCCAATTTTAAAAAAGCTATACACTACCAAAACAACAATGGCAGCTGCGCTGAAAAGACATTTAACATTTTTTAATACCAGTCCTTATGGCTCGACGCTTATTTTGGGGATCACTACCGCAATGGAGGAGCAAAACAGTGTGGATGCTGATTTTGATGAAGAGTCTATCAACTCGGTTAAACTTGGGTTAATGGGGCCGCTTGCCGGGGTGTTTGATTCGTTGTTTTGGGGTACGTTTAAAGTTATCGCCGCCGGTGTCGGCACCTCGCTGGCCATTAAGGGCAATTTGATGGGGCCGGTACTTTTTATACTGATATTTAATGTGCCGCACCTGCTGCTGCGGTATAACTTAACCTTTATCGGCTATAATGCAGGGACAAAATTTCTGCAAAACCTGGCTAAAAACAATGTGATGGACAGGCTCACAAAAGGCGCATCCATTTTGGGGCTGATGGTAGTTGGCGCTATGCCTGCAACGCTTATTGCTATAAATACGCCAATTGCTTTCGGCTCAGCTAAATCAGCAATAACTTTACAAAGTGTGTTAGACCAGATCGTTCCTTCTATTATACCGCTGGGCTTAACCTTCCTGGTGTATTTTTTTGTGAAAAAGAATGTTAAAACCACTTATTTACTATTAGGCTTACTCGCCCTTGGTTTTATTGGCAGTATGATACATGTGTTTGCATAGAATGGAAAAGATAAACGGAACAGGCGTTTCGCCCGGCATAGCCATAGGTAAAGCTTTTGTGATTAAAAAGGCCGAAGTTGCTGTCTCTGGAATATTATTAAAGGGTGAGAATGAAGTAATTGCTAACGTTGCCGCTTTCAATAACGCCATTGAAGTTGCGGTAAATGAATTGGAAGTTATTAAATTGTCATTAGCTGGTACAGACTTTGAAATTCTTGAAACACAAATTGAACTCATCAGCGACCCGCAAATAGCCGAGGATGTAATTGAAAAAATTCAATCAGAAAGAAAAACAGCTAATGATGCCGTAATTGAAGTAATTGCCAATGTAGTAGAGGTATTTGAAAGCATGGACGATGAGTATATGCGCGCACGCACTGCCGATATAAAAGACATCGGAAGCCGCATCCTTAAGCATCTGAATAACACAAAAACAAATACAGCACGTTTTAAACCGGATAGCATTATTATAGCTGATGACCTGAGCCCATCGGACACTATAACGATGGATATTAAGCATGTAAACGGTTTTGCAACAAGGACGGGCAGCAAAACCAGCCATGCGGCAATTATAGCAAAGGCAAAGGGAATTCCTGCGGTTGTAGGTTGTGGCGATAGCCTATCAACCATTCAAAACGATGATGTTATTATTTTGGACGGGACAAGCGGCCTTTTGTATATCGATCCTGCTGAAGAAACCATCAATGAATTCCGTTTAAAAAGTGAAATCCAAAAACAGCAGTCGGAAAAACTAAAAGCTTTAAAAAACAGACCAGCCATCACTACCGACGGTAAAAAAGTAATGCTATCAGCCAATATATCAGGCGCGGCCGATATGGATGACGTACATGAAAACGGCGGCGAAGGCATTGGCCTCTTCAGGACAGAATTGTTATTTATGGATAGGACTTCATTCCCGACAGAAGATGAGCAATTTAAATTCTATAAACAGGCAGCGCTGCAATCAAAAGGCAAACCGGTAATTGTACGGACGATAGATATTGGCGGTGATAAGCAACTCCCCTACTTCAACATCCCGGCCGAGCTTAACCCGTTTTTGGGCTATCGCGCTATAAGGATTTGTCTTGACCAAACAGATTTATTTATTACCCAGCTTAAGGCCATATTAAGAGCAGGCGTATTCGGCGACCTGCTCATCATGTTTCCAATGATCTCCAACATACAGGAGGTAAGGGCTGCGAAAAACATCCTTGAAAAAGCAAAAGAAGAATTGTTAGCCGAAAACATTCCTTTTAAAGCAAATATGAAGGTAGGTATCATGATAGAGATACCATCGGCAGCGGTAACAGCCGACATCCTGGCCAAAGAAGTTGATTTTTTCAGCATCGGCACCAATGACCTTTGCCAGTATACCCTGGCAGTTGACCGCATGAACGAAAAAATAACACATCTTTACGATCCGTTTAATCCTGGCGTGTTGCGGTTAATAAACAATATACTTGAACAGGGGCGCAAACATCATATCCACGTGGGCATGTGCGGCGAAATGGCAGGTGACCCGTTGGCCGCCTTACTATTGCTTGGAATGGGTTTGGAAGAGTTTTCGATGAGCGCCTCATCTATCCCAACCATAAAAAACACTATTATTAACCATAGCGAAGCCGATGCAAAACAGGTCTACCGAGCGGTAATGACAATGGACAGCTCCGATGAAATTACGGCTTATTTAAAAGCACAATTTGTATGATAACAAAAGAATATACAATAACATCCCCGCAAGGACTGCACGCACGGCCGGCAACTGCATTGATAAGGTTGGTAAAGAACTTTATATCGGTAATAAGCATCCAAAAAGGCGAAAAAATAACCCGGCTCAACAGCATGATCAACCTGCTTTCGATGACCATAAAGGGCGGCGAAACCATCACTATAATAATTGAGGGTGAAGACGAAATTAATGCCGCCGAAGCATTGGGCTTGTTTTTTGCCGAGCAATTAAAAGAACTATAAGCATCAAAAAATGAAGATCACTATAACAAAAACCGAAGAAGAATTTGATAGAACCGCCGCCTGGCGCATTATTGCACAAATGCTGGAAAAGCCAAAGGCGGTAATAGGCCTTTCAACTGGTCAAACCACCATGGGCATGCACAGGATAGTGTCTGAGGTCCATGCAAAATATCCTTTCGATGTTTCGGGTATTACCCTTTTTAATGTAGACGAACTCACCAACCTGCCCCGCGAATACGCAGGCAGTTGCTATACCATGATATTGAACCAAATAGCTGGGCCATTAGGCATACCTGAAGAAAATTTTATTATGCCCCCTACCCTGTCGGATGATTTTGAGGCCGAAAGCCTGCTTTTTGAAAAACGCCTTGCCGAACGCGGCGGCCCCGACCTGCAAATGCTTGGCATAGGCAGCAACGGCCATATCGGCATCAACCAGCCCGGCACGCCGTTTGAAAGCGAAACATGGGTGTCCCCAATGGATCCAGATTTTGAGGCCCGCGTACGGCGCGAAACACAGGTACCCGCCGGAACTATATTAGGCGGCCTTACCCGCGGCATAAAAAACATAATGCATACGCGCAAACTGATATTAATTGCCAAAGGCGCCCACAAAGCCGGTATTATTGAACAAGCAATACTCGGCCCGGTAACAACGGATATACCAGCATCGGTAGTGCAGCTGCATCCGAATTGTGAGATATTGCTGGATGCCGCTGCAGGGGAAAGGATTGCGGAGTATGCGGAGAAGAGGGGGTTTTGTTTTTGAGAGGGATGTTGCTAACCTTTATATTTGAATGATAATTTAAGTGTGGGATACTTAAATCTTTTTAAGTTCAAGCGGAGGACGCTTGAACTGGCGGATGGCGATAAATAAAAATATGGAAATAAAATTAGAAATCCCTGATTACGATAAGACTAAGGGTTTTCAATACCATTGGGAGGATGGTTTTGAAATCACGGTAGTCAACAACGGCAATAGTATAGCAATATTAGCAAATAAAGAAGGTTTAATTTCTCTTGCTGTCCAAATGTTAACATTGGCTCAAGAAACGGTGCCCTTAAACAAGTATATTAACCTGGATGAATATGGTGGCCTGGAAGACGGTTCAAATGAATTAATTATTCAGAAAATTTAATGCTTCCAACTTCGTGGCCCAACCTAAAGGGAACACCAACAGTATCGGTTCGCCCCTGAAAAATGTGCAGGTATATGTTTCCAGATGATTAGCTTGCATGTCAAGCCAATTTATGCTAAATTTGTTTTAATCAGTTTAACGGAAACTATCTAATCAGCGCTATGACACAAGTAGTATTAAATATAAACAGCAAGAAAAAATGGACTGCGCTAAAAACCATTTTAGAAGCGATGGATATAGACTACCTGGCACAAGATAAGATAGAAAAAATAAGTGACAGGGAACTCGCACTACTACACAAGGCCGAGAATGACAAAGAAAATGGCAAAATGACCGCCTATACCAGCCACCGCGAAATTTTAGGCAGGTAATGGTCACCGAGGTTGTTTATACTGAAACCTATAAGATTACCTTAGCCCTACTCATTAATAATGTAGAACTGGCGTTTGGTACCTCAACTGCCGAAAAACTATTAGACCGGATTGATGGTATTGTTAAAAAAATTATTACAAACCCAAATCTATACCAGGCTATTCCTTTGGATACCCGGTACCGAAGGGCTATCATTTCCCGTCAGTCTTCATTAGTTTATGAAGTAACGGAAACAAAGATCATTCTTTTATATATTTTTGATAACAGGCAGGACCCTGCCTGGACGTGATGCTTTTAAAACGTCTCAACCTGTTCAAGCGCAAAAAATAAATTTTGCAACGTGGCTACCCTTCGCAACCGGGATAATTACTATAGCAATAAGTTTTATTCCATCACCGGCAATTGCCGCTTTTTAAACTAAAGGTCAAGTTTCAATTCATTGATGACATGACATTATTCCAAAATATTTAGCTGTTTATTTAAATACTTTTAAGTTTGGTATTCAATTCACCGGCATTATGGCAACAGCTACCGTACAAAAGGATTCTCTTAATTTTTTAACTGAACTTTCTCACAACAATAACCGGGAGTGGTTTGGCGACCATAAGGGCAGCTATATCGAAGCCCGCGACAATATTATCGCCTTTGCGGATGCCCTGCTGGTTGAAATGAATAAACATGATAATATTGAAACGGCATCGGGGAAAAAAAGCGTGTACAGGATATATAAAGATGTGCGTTTTGCCAAAGATAAAACACCTTATAATACCCATTGGAGCGGCTCATTCAAAAGGGCGACAAAAAAGCTACGGGGAGGATATTATTTCCGCATAGAACCGGGTAATTCAGGTGTTGTGGGTGGTTTTTGGGGTCCGGAGCCAAACGACCTAAAAAGGATACGGGAAGATATTGATACTAACAGCCGGGGCTGGAGAAATTTACTTGGGGACGAAACCATATTTGAAACCTTTGGCGATATGTACGGCGAAAAACTTAGCTCGGCGCCCAAAGGTTATGCAAAAGAACACCCAGCCATTGACCTTTTACGCTATAAACAATTTATGCTTAAATGCCCCTTTAGTGACGACGAAGTATTAGATCCGGGCTTTTTACTACAGGTGAATGATGTATTTAAAAAGATGCGTCCGTTTTTTGATCATATGAGCGAAGTGCTTACCACTGATGCAAATGGGGTGGATTTGGCGGGATGAAGTAAGGGCGGACGATTACGCCGACAGGCAACGCTTGAACCTGATAAGCTAATACAAACTCAGTACCAGCCCTTCTTTTTTATAGTAAAAGACAGATCAAACGCCCGGCATTGCATTTAGATTTACAAATTTTTAACTCAATTAAGCATTGCCCCGTTTAGGTTTTTAAATGTTATATTTTTAGTATCACAATCGACAATAACTTTGTTATATTAGTATATCAAATTATATGTCTTATGAAAACGCTCGAAAAAATTCAGGACTGGGGTGATCACCATCACCCAAAATGGTTAGATATTTTCAGGATTGCCCTTGGATTAGTGCTCATTTGGAAAAGCATAGAATTTATATTAAACCTTAACGCCCTGGCGGATTTTTTGAGAGAAACCGGGTTAACAGATCAGATCGGCACTTCAGTTTTTTTAACGCTATTAACCTATCTCATTATTGCCCTTCATTTTATAGGTGGCATTTATATCGCTTTAGGCACACGCACCCGTCTGTTCTGCCTTTTGAATTTGCCAGTGCTGTTGGGCGCTGTATTCCTGGTTAGTTTGCGGGGGAATATTTTCAAACCCTATTCCGAATTTTGGCTATCCTTGTTTGTACTGCTGGCGATCATTTGCTTTTTTGTTGAGGGTGATGGATATTGGTCGATTGAGCACAAAAAAAACCACGCCTGAGTTTTGGCTTGTTACATATTGTTAAAAAATGGCCAAATAACACACGCTAACTTTTATATCCAAATTATTGCTTATGGAACTGCCTGTACTGATACCGATTGATATTAAACAAGAAACCAATGGAGTGGACAGTTACAAAAACATCCCGCTTTCCATTGTAAACGACCACGCAGTAAGGCTAAGCGTAATGACAGAACCTTTTTACTGGCATTATCACCCTAATTCCGATGAAACTTTCCTGGTAATGGAGGGGATATTATGTATCGACCTGGAAGACCAGGCGGTTGAACTTACACCCGGTCAGTTAATCACTATTCCTGCCAATGTTGCGCATCGCACACGGCCTAAGTATGAGCGATCTGTTAATGTAACTTTTGAACGGGAAGGTATTGAAACGGTTAAGTTGGAGTTTTAGTGATTTTGAGGCTATCCGTAATTTTAAAAGGCGTTTGTATCCCCTTTTATACTATTCCAAATGGTTAAAAAAATAATTTTAAGATCAAGCAGGAAAGACCAGTTTTCCAGGTACCATACATCTGCTTCTACGCGCATTTGCATCGCCTCAGTAGAGCGCGTTTCACCGCGAAGGCCTTGAATTTGGGCCCAACCGGTAATGCCAGGTTTTAAAAAATGCCGTACCATATACCTGTCAATCAGCCGCGCATATTGTTTAGTATGATTTATCATATGAGGCCTTGGCCCTACTGTGGACATATTACCTATTAAAACATTAAAAAACTGTGGTAATTCGTCAATGCTGGTCCGTCGCATAAAGGCCCCGATTTTGGTGATACGATGGTCATTTTGTGTAGCCTGCTTTTCATCCGACTCATCATTTACTTTCATACTTCGGAATTTATAACACATGAAAGCCCTGTTGTTCCTCCCTGATCTCAATTGCTTAAAGAACACAGGGCCTTTTGATTCCATTTTTATCAAAATAGCCAATAATGGAAAAACCCAGCTGAACAGAAACAGAATGATAAACAATGAAAACACAATATCAAATATGCGTTTAAAAAAACGGCTAAGTAAATTTTCCTGGGGTTCCGGCCTTACAGATATTACCGGGATGTGGCCAAAACTTTGATATAGCAATGGTTTTATACCCATATTATAAAATTCAGGTACAAATCTGAATCGAATGAGGTGTTTATCTGAATCAATTAACAGACGTTCAATTTTATCAGATTCCGATGTTCTCAGCGTGCAAAAAATTTCATCGATCTCATTAGTCTTTATGTAATTTAAACAATCAGCTGTGGAACCTAAATACATCCCTTTATTAGGAACAATTTTGGGATTATCCTCAAAAAAACCCAATAATTCATATTCGTTTGATGTGTCATTATCAAAAAAATCATGAAGGTCACTACCAGTTCTTCCATACCCTACAATTACAACTTTCCTGGCGTTGAATAACGCGGTCCGGTTATTTTTGCGAATACTTAAAAAAAGCAGTTTCCATGTCCAGAGAAAAAAGCCCAATAAAACAGATGAGTAAAATATATATCCACGGGTAACAAAATAATCTTTAGTACCAACCATAATATTAACGGTACATATTAACCCGATATACAAAAGATAGGTTTTTATTACGTTTAGGAATGTTTTGATCGAATCCTTTTCCATAACATGTTCATATAAACCGGTTATGTTAGCAGCGAGGAGCCATGTAAGGTTTAAGATTAAAATTACCTTCATATATTTTTGATTACTTAGCCATAACTCAGGCCTCTCATTCAATATACTGAATGTCATAAATATACTTAGGTTCAAAACAAAGTAATCAAAAGTCAGGTTGATTGCCCTAAAAAAAGTAGTATAGCGATTAACCATTAATATTTTAATTAAACTGAGTTACTAAAATAAAACTTACAGCGTTATCTTTCGATTAATGAACTACTGCTATAAAGACAATAATTTATCGATTGCTTTGGAATAAAGAATCCTACTACTTAGGCAATTTTACTTTATTTGTAATTCTTTCAATGATTCCAAAAGCCTCTGATCTATTACCTTCAATGAAATTATAAAAACATATATTCATCAAATAAAGATGAAATTAATAATTTAATGTCCCAATTTATGCAAATTTATTAAGCTATCCACATAAAATTTAGAATAAATTTCCTTTAGTTACAAAAAGTTATTTCGATTGTTTGATTTCAGCATTGCATTTTCTCAGTACGGATCTTTTTGCGCCGCGTTTTAACACAGTTTGCTGTGTGTTATTTCCGGTATTGCCGATGTCGTTTTTTTAAAAGACCAGATTCCGGCGTTAAAATTAAAAACACTGCATTTTTTATCGAAATTTTTCTTTTTGAAACTATCATTTACTACTATTTAACTACCATTTACTTCCATTTAACTACCATTTTTAAGACTAAAACAGGTGAAAATATCCAGTTTTCTACCATTTAAAGTACATTATCTTCCATAAATTACCTCAAATTATATGTTAAATCCATAATTCACGAATAAATATCCGATTGTCACCACCATTCGCAATTCAATTAAATTTCAGAAGGATTGAAATTGCCCTTATGCAGTTGTGTGACCACATGACACTCAAAAGAAATATGTCAAAACATTGAACGTTTAGGTCCCTAATAATAACTAAGTAGTTTCAGTCACTATTTTACAAGATGCCGATCACAAAACTATTCGTTCACATTTTTTATAATCGCCAAACAAACCACGGGTAATGTGAGGTATCTCTATTGATTTTAGCCTGCAAAGACCTCACCAAACCGAAACAATAAGCTAAGCTGCGGCATTGGCCCTGTGACGCAGCATTAAGCCCAAAAGGCTGAATGAACTCAAATACCTTGGGATGTACAAATCAGGTTTTTCAATACAGCGGCAAAGCCATCCTAAATAAAGCCTGTCGGCCCAGTTTGGTATATCGGCCTGGTAACCGGTTAAAAAAGCGATAGCAGCACCGGTGCAAATAATCCCTGGTTTATAACTCAAATTACTATTAAGATAAGCGCCCAACTTCTCCTGCACCCCACCGGCTAAATTTATAATGACAAACCTGGGTTTCCTTTCCTCAATTAAACGGAGAAGTTCCTCATCTTCAACATGGCCTTTACTATATAAAGGCGCCACGTATGATGAACCGCTATCCAGCTTAAAACCGTTATTATTCAAATAGTTTAAATTAGCAACAGCCTCGGCAGGCCTCGGGTCAACCAGCAATATATTTTCGTGTTGCTGTACTTCGAGGTCATTTAAAAATGCAATTAAAAATTTAAGGCCCGAAATCCTGTTAACTTTCTTTTTATACATTAAATTCCAAATCAAGGCCATATAGCCGCTGTCGGCTATTACATAGCTTGAGGATTGCAAAGCTTTATAATAAATTGGGTCTTTTTTTATGTTAACCAGGCCAGGCGCAGCGGGCACGGTCAATAAACCCCCTGTTTTTATTTTAAATATCACATCCTCGACCGACCCGTTATGAAAGTGAATTCCCAGTATCTTTATCGTATCCTGTGCATTCATATTGTGTAATTTAGTAGATGGCACCTAAATTACAAATTATTATTGATTTACAAAAACTTTAACAAAAACTTTTTTTATAGGTACTTTTAGCAAAATAACTAAGTATTTTTAGAAAATCAGCAAAAATAATTGAGTTTAAGTAAAATCGACTTTTTTGTCTTTTAACGAATTATCAGCATTTACAGGTTCCATCGCGTTACATTTTACGGGATTGGCATTCCCTTTTTGCATTATGCGGGGCTTGTCAATACCCTATTTCAGGGGTTTGCTTTATGGCGTAGCGGCTGGTTTATTTGTATTCAGCCTTGCAGCGTTATAGTATTATTTGGGTGAATTTGTAGGCGGGTATAGTACTACCCTGGACAGAATATGTGGAAGAGAAATTGTTATGTACTCATTTTCCCCTGTTTTCGACGGCCGTCCTCAGGCACACAGCGGATTATTTCATTTTTCAGAAATGGCATATCCGCTATATACATTAAAATTATAGCTTGCAGGTGAACTTTCAATATCTTGTCCTTGTTGGTTAATAACTATCTTATTGTTCCGCAAAACTTTGAAATACTGTTTCCCCGGTTGGAATGGTACCCTGGTGTTGTTTATTCCTTTTTGAAGGTTGAAATTTTGTGTTACATTTCCTGATTTAACAATAAGCTGTGCCGGTGCAGTTAAAAAAGAAGTTATATAGACGACGTCCTCGACATCCCCTGCCCTACCTGCTACCCTTCCTACCGGATCGTTAGTAATTGCATCCTTAGACTGTGTACGATAAAAATAAAAAATTTCATCTTTGTGAATTGCGGGCTTACTACCGGTTTTATACCATTGAATATAGTATTTAGATAGTTCGCCGTATCCTTTATGCGATTTATAGAAGCCCTTTTCGGGGTGAAGCTGCTTAAGGGGAACTACATAATCTTCTATATTATCAATGGGGCTAAAGTATGAACCTTCTGTCCAATCGTTCCAAGTTGTAAGTTCTACCCATTCAGGGAGCTGATCGCTTATAATAGACTCCCATTGTGCTATTATGCCTTCGCCGCCGTTGTATTCGTAGTAGCGTCTGGCTCCGTATTGCCTGTCTCCCCAGTATTCCGGTGATACAAATGACATATATGTTAAACCGTTACTGTGTAGTACCTTGGCAAATGACTCCGCCACGTCAATGTTCGACAATCTGATATCCTTTATGGGTAAACCCACTGCGCCAAAATAAAAATACCCGTCAATATAATTTTTCCAATATTCATTATAATTATCAACTATCAGATCATAGTCAGGAATTTCGACAGCATGTTTTCCGAAATTTAATGCATATAGGAACGGCACAAAGTAAATATTAAACCCTTTTTGCTTCAAAGCCGGAATAATAACTTTAAAGGAAGTTCCGGCTGCCCAGGCCGATACAAACGGCCTATTGTTATATTTATAGTATACCGGAGAGTCACCATACGTTTCAACCATGTCTTCTATCTGATCGTTGGTAATACCACAACATCTGTCGACTGAAAAAAATAATTTAAACCCGGAATTCAACTCCTGGGCTGCTTTAAACAGATTGACAACATGCATCTTATAATTAGCATCCCAACTGCCGCAGTTAAGTGCAAAGCCATCAATTCCCATCCTTTGAGCATCTTGTATGTCCTTTTTATATCCATCAACAGTACCATTATCATAAGAAGCGAAACAAACCATGTAATGCGCAAACACCATTCGGTTCTGTTTTGCCACAACAATGTAATTGACTAAACAAATGAAAGCAAATAATAAAAAGCATTTTTTCATGCAACCTTACTTAGATTATTTAACACTTAGTTTACTCAATGATAACTAAAGCACACCTTTGTTGTATATATTTCAATAAATGATTTTAAAATTAGTGATTTTATTAAAAAAACTCTATTATTTTTACATTAAATGAAAACACATCACAAATGAAAATAAAATATTACAAGGAGTTAGATGGTGTCAGGGGAATCGCTGCTTTGATGATTATGACATTTCATTTTTTTCAACCTATAATCCCCAATACTACAACTTTGATTTATATCAATAAATTTATCAAATTTGGCCAAACCGGTGTTTCTTTATTTTTCGTCTTGTCTGGCTTTTTAATAACCAGAATATTATTGTCGACCAAGGAAAAATCTGGATATTTTCTTACCTTCTACATCAGGCGTGCCCTAAGAATATTCCCCCTTTATTATGGCTTTTTGATTATATATTATTTTCTAATTAATCCTTATCTCTATAACGCGTCAAATCTAAGTTTTAGCACTCAATTTTATTATTGGTTTTACTTACAAAACATTGCCGATACTTTTGGTTGGGCAGCCAATGGCCCTTTCCATTTTTGGTCTTTAGCAGTTGAAGAACACTTTTATCTATTCTGGCCTTTATTGGTTTATTACTTAAACGATAAAAAAATCATTATTGCTACAATATGTATTATTATTATTGCATTTATAACCAGGATAATATTAGAAAGTAAACACTACGAAGTTTTTTATTTTACTTTAAGTAGAATGGATGAATTAGCATTGGGGGCCATTTTAGCTGTTTTAGAAAGTAAAGATAAGCTAATCGGTCAATCCAAATATTTCATTTACCTGTTTATTGGAACGATAACACCAACAATTTGGCTATGGACTGAATTTACAAACCAAGGAAATCCGGTAATACAAATAACCAAATTCATGCTCATTTCACTTTGTTATTTTAGTTTCATTGGTTATGTTATTACAACAGAAAAGAATACTATTATTAAGAAATTCTTAACTCTTAAACCATTGTTGTACTCTGGTAAAATCAGTTATGGCCTTTATGTTTTTCACCCTTTTGCGTTTCTTTTATTTATAAAACTTTTTAAAGATCAGCCTTTTTACGTTAGCTTGACGGGTGGATTTATAATAGCCTACGCCATCGCGGCTTTAAGCTTTCATTTTTTTGAATCTAAATTTTTAAAGCTCAAAAAATATTTTCAATGATTATTTAGCTATTGGTAAGCATATAACTGTTCTAAATTAACACCCGAACTTAACCTCCAAAGGCAACTGCAATTACCCAGGCTGACTTTTTTACAACCTTGTATTATAAAAAATTTATAGTTTACCCCGGAAAGATACTTGAAACAAATACCTAAAGGATTCACCCAAAATGCAACTTCAAAGAACAGTCATAATTTAGCCCCAAACGAATCCTGCAAGAGCCGATCAACGTTTATTTACCAAGAAATAACAATAGATTCTGCGATTGTTATGCCCGTTGCAACAATAATTTACTTCGGAATGGTACTGAGCAAATGAAAAAGGCGGGAACGAAGTTCTGTGCCATTTTTTTTACGGTATCCGAAAATTGTTGCTCGAAAAATTAATGATTTGTGCTCATCACTATAGCGTTATCTACTTTACAACGGTTTCCTTTTTTGATAAATTGATATAGTAAACTGCTTATTATCATCTATTTAACCGAGTCATTAAATTTCCGGCTCCTAATAAAAACAGCAGGATTTCCGGCATATACAGAATTTTCTTCCAGTTGGGCATTGGCGACAGAATTTACAGTCAGGATGGCATGCGATTTACAGGTAACCCCCGGACACACAACAGATTTTGCACCGATCCATACGCCGTCTTCTATCAATATTTTGCCCAGACGATATGGAAAACTGCTGACAGTATAATCATGATTGCCAGTTAATAACAAAGCGCCTTGCGAAATACAGACGTTACTGCCTATTACTACATCTTCAAGATTATCGATCCAAACAGATTCGGCAATCCAGCAATTATCGCCAATAGTGAGGCGCCATGGATTTTTTATTCTTACTTTAGGTTTAATAACAAGCCCGTTTCCGATGCTTGCGCCGAACATTTTTAACAGGCCTTTTTTTACAATATAAGGCCACGGAAATGCGCTGTTAAACAAGTAGTAGTTAAAAAAATACCAAATCAGTATTTTTACTTTGCCGGCCCGCGGATGATAATCTCCTATATTAAACTTAGATAAATCTGTTGCCATAAATTTAACTTTTATTTAATAGTTGATTGCAAAACTGCTATTACACTGCTGGTAAAGTTCTCCTCGGTAAAATTCAAACGCGCATAGGATGTATTATGACCCGAAATTTTGTTTATATAATAAACTAAATCGCTGCTGATAACTTTTAACGCATTTTTTATCATTTCCGCAGATCGTTTTTCAACCAAAAATCCATTCAACTCATTTACTACATCCGGTATGCCTGCATGGTTTGTGGTGACTAAAATATTGCCTGTTGCCATAGCTTCCAGCAGCGAAAATGGCAAACCCTCCATCGTATAGTAAGTTGGTAAAACAAACACATTCGCTTCAATTAACTTTTGCGTCTTCTCCTCCCCTAATATTGTCCCCAGATACTTCACTTTATCACCAAGTCTATTTAACCTGGTATCAACCTCTCCTTTCAAGCCTGTTTCTATTGATCCCGCAACATTCGCTTCAAAAATAACACCATCCTCATTTAAGAGAATGAGCGCGTCCAAAAACTCCAATATTCCTTTTTCACGCATCAAATTGCTTAAATAAAGGATCTTTAACCTATTGTTAGTTTTAGCAAAACTTTTTTCATATAACGGATTCTCAACGAAATATTCAACTACGTTAATTTTTTCGCCATCTAGTATCCCTTCAAAATTTTTCCGAAGCGAGTTGGTAATCACTATGCCCGCTGAAGCTTTTGAAACCAGGAAGTGGAAAATCTTTCTTTTCTTTCTTGAAAGCAACTTGTATTGATTACCCAAAAAGTTTCCATGCAGGTGTATGGTATATGGCTTTTTAAAAAGCAAGCACGATACAATAAAGGGACCGTATTTCAGTATGCCATAAAAGGTTTGACCAGGCGTAAAATATACAACATCGCAACTCCATATTTTATAGAGTTGTAAATAATTCCCCATAAACTTTAAAGCCTTTTCCAAGGAAAACTTACTTCCCTGATTGCCAGAAATAACATCCGTATTGGTATCAATTGTAGCGCATTTGATGTTTCTTGAGACAATATTTCTATACAAAACTTTGTTGGAATTTGAACATCCGTCAACCGGAGGTGGAAAAGGACCTATGATTAATATTTTCATTTGCATTAATTAGTTTGATTTAAAAAATATGGTTTTTTAAGTCACTTTGGTTGATGGTCTCGAATAAATTTCTTTAGCAACTACTTTAATTCATTTACAAAAATATCGTACACATATCCGGCATTATAATCAGATGATATCAAAGGGATCAATTCTTTTGCTTTCTCCTTCATGTGCGCCCGCAAAACTTCATTTTTTGCAAGAAGTTGTAACGCTTGTTTAAAACCATCAACATCCCCGGATTTACAAATTAATCCCAAATCCGGCGAAGTGATCAGTTCCAAAGCGGCCCCTACCTTATCTGAACATACTATTGGCACATTAGCTGCAACAGCTTCATTAATTACAACTGCCCACCCGTCATACCTGCTTGCAAACGCGAAAACATCAGCGATTGAAAAAAAAAATGGTATCACTTCCGGATTTTGAAAGCCGGCAAAAACTATCCTTTCATCACCATTACACATTTCCGTCAAATCATTTCTCAAAGGTCCGTCGCCTATAATAATCAGGCGAATGTTTGAATCATCAATTTGCTTAACTGCTTTGATTAAAATATCCATTCCTTTCCTTTCAATTAAGGAGCCAGATGAAAGTATGACAATTTCATTATTGCTTTTATACTTATTTTTAAATTCAATTCTTCTTTTTTCGTCAATCTCACTAAAGCTTTTACTGTTAATATTATAAGGAATTATGAATTTAGGCAGATGTATGCCAAAACTTTCAAAACTTTCAGATGCCTTTTTTCCAACACAAAAAACAGCTTTGCAATTGATGCTGACTAGCCTCAAAAACATCCACTTGACAAAATACTTGATTTTACTTTTTACCTCAAACAATGGCTCAGAAAAATAAGCGATCTTCTTGAATTTTAATTTATTGAAAATTAAAGCTACAACAGCATCCGGTATCCAATAGCTGCCACCAACGATAACATAATCGCTTTTGTCAGTAAATGCGACTTTAAAAATTTGCCAGCTAAAATGAAAATCGAATACTTTTTTTTGTATTTGCCGGGCTATGTAATTATCCTTTAAAAGAATAATTTTATATTGCTTAGCTAAGTCAAACTTCCATTCGCGACCCGCTTCCGTATCAGAGTAATAAATTACTGTTAGACTAAACCGCTCATTCAACTCATCAAAAAAAGACAATTGATATGGCGTTGGAATATTTGTATAAAAGGAAAGGGATGGTTTCTTATTCATTTATATTTTACTTTTTGACAAATGGCCTTTCGCATACTAAATGTAAAAGCCATGCTATTGCAATGCAAAATATAATTCCGCAAACGATAAAATACGAATGCATGGGGAGATGCTGGTTATTTTTTGTCATGATATAACCGGATATCAAACAAATTATAGGGACATGTACAATATATAAAGTGTAGGAAAATTCAGCCAATTTGTGATAGTTTTTCATGAAGGCAGCTATATTGGTTGTTAGCGATATATATAATAAATAAACTATTGATACTGCTAACAGAATACTTGAACCAACAGACTTGTAAATTAATATTGTGGTCAATAAAATTAAAGTAAGGTTTATAATTGCCGTCTTTACATCCCTTTTTTTATCCATCAGAACATCGGCTAAGAGCATCCCCATGTACCACGTTATAAAATTTGTTAGCACCAAGGAAATTAGTAAGGGCTTAAATGGATATATCGCGCTGATTGATCCAGCTATGAGGACTACCGATGTTGTAAGTACCTTATTTTTTCTAAATAACCAAAAAATAGGTATATATAGCAAGTAAAACCACCACTCATACATTAGCGACCACATAGGCCCATCCGTACCCCAAACTGGAGTATATACTGTTTGAAGAAAAGTAAGATTTCCCAATAATGTCTTTAAATTCAACACCGGGTGAATATTTTCATTGATTGAAGGGTAAAGAGTGTGAGAAAAATAAACAGGCAAGTGATGTGTCAAACCAATTTTATCTACCACATAAGTTAGTATTATTGCCATTAAAAGCGGAGGATAAATTCTTTTACATCTACGACAAAGATAGTCCCACACTTCTAATTTACCAACCTTATAAACTCGGTTAGATGTACTCCAATGAATCACAAACCCAGATAAAATAAAGAAGAACAATACCGCCTGGTTACCAAATTGAAATATGGAGAAAAAATACATCAACACTTTATCAACAATATTATAGGACGTTGGATGTAATTTATATCCAGCATTATAGCCTTCCCACAATAACCACCGGGCATGCCCGGCCAAAACATACAGCGCAGCAAAGCCTCTGAAAGTATCGAGAATTTTCAAGTTACTTTTATCAAATGTCTTCTCAGCACCTATTACGGGTGTGGGCATATTTTTTTAGTAACAATTTTTAATGCTAAAACAGCGGTTAGAGCAGTTTTATCAGATCTTCCGCAAATTTATCGGTACTAAATTGCCCTACAGTTTCCAATGCCCGCGATGAAATCGTTTTTAAATATTCAATATCATTTAAACATTCAACTATCGCCTTTACTAAACTGTCTGTATTGCAATCTTCCAAAATAATACCGTTAAAATTATTGACGATCACTTCTCCACAATATTTACTTGCAATTACAGGTAACTGCCAGGACAAAGCTTCCAATTGAGTTAGACCAAACCCGTCTGACAATGTAGGAAAAAGAAAAACGTCTGAGTGTTGATAATAAAAGTCCGTTTCAGACCTGGATACCACTCCTTTATACTTCACATTATCCGCGTTAAGCAACGAAGCATCTAATTCATTTTCGCCCACCAAAATAAATTCTACCGGATACCCTGCAAGTTTTGCCGCTGCATCCAAAACAATATGAATTCCTTTTCTTAACGTTAGAGTACCCAAAAACAAGCAACGTAAAGGCCTATCTACCGTAAACTTGTCAGGATATTGCCTTGTAAAGTTTATATGCTTTGATTCTACTTGAAATGGCAAAGGCAGTATTTGTATTTTATGATGATCAATATCCTGTTCAACCAGGCCGAGTTTCGTCCATTCAGAATTTACCATTATCACATCTGCGAGCATACATTCTTCTTTCCAGCGCATCCAATAATCTGAAGGAGCAGGCTTCCACCGTGTTTTAAACCGACCAGCCTGCATGTTAGCTACGTCAGCAACAATTTGCTCTTCTTTATAGCCCGGGTCTATTTGAAAAAGTATAGTTTTTTGGTCACGCATTTTAGCTACACGAAAAATGTCCAGCGAGGTATAACTAATTCCCAAAACAGCATGTTGAGTTGGCAATCGGCAGAATTTATCTATGGCAATACGTTGAAAAAAATAGTTTCGCCGTACAATAAGTTGCCAAGCACTCAATTTGCACAACCGGAGATAAATTTCAATTAATGAAAAACGAATGCTAAATGAGGATACTCGTTTCGACGGGATAGCCGCTGAAAACCGGTTAGCAAATGATTTCACCATGCGGATTGGGGATTTTGATAAAATTAACCGCAGTAAACCTGATGAAACCCAGGTATCGGTAATTAAAGTGACCAGACTGTTTTTCTTTTCCAGGGCATTTGGAAGTAAATAATGTGCCCGTGCGCCAATATGAATACAAATTACTCTAACTGCCATCTTGCAAACAATTTTTTACGTAATTCCAATTTCAATCGCCTTTTAACAAATTTTTTATATGACCTGGCAAACACGATTATGGGCCAATAACTCATCAGCACAATTGCAAAATCACCAGCCATGTCGCCGCTTCGAAATATGGGAATCAAACTGGATAGTAATATCCCTATCAGTAACACCGAAAGATCAGAATTAAATGCACTACTAAACGATCTGTAAATATAACTCAGGAACCACGCCCATAAAATGCTTAATATAATAATACCGGGAACACCACCTTCTGAATAAAAGACCCCCCAAATTGTAGGTGAGAATCCCGCTGAATCGGAAACATTTCCGCTATATTTTTCCTGGTACTTGCGAACCCAACTTGCTTGCGGCTTATCCGGCCATAAGGCCCGGGGTATTGGTCTTAACAAAATTTCAACATGCTCTAACCCGTAATCGTAATCTAAAACGTCAGGATAAATCTGGTACAACATAATAAATCCGTCTATAAAATTGACGTCCTCAGCGGCTTCCAATCTATCCAGGCTAAGTTGATATACCTCACTAAAACCCTTTCCGGATATTACACTATTACGCATGGCGCCGGCTAAAGAGAAAATAAGCAGCACGAGGAATAGTCCCCCAATACAGAGTGTTATTTTCCTTGCCGGTTTTAAATTGCGGCCCCAAAAATAACCTATTGGTATTATCCACCCTAAAAACTGAAACCTAAGCGCTGTGCTGTATGTAATAGCGGCGAGAAATATGAATATCACGACATACCATATCCTCAACGTTCTGTTTTTGCTGTTTAAAAAAAATATAACCAAAAAAAGCAAAATGATAAAAGAACTGGTACCAACTCTAATGAGCGTACTGTACCCACCGACATCGCTTCCAGAAACCACTATGCTAATCAGTGAAAAAATGCATAAACCAATAATTATAATCTTTCTGTTTTGCCCAACAAACAGCTTTAAAAGTTGGTTATTATCCTTGATTGTTTTCTTCCCGGGTTTGTAAAACAGCATATAAGAATACATCATGATACTTGTACCCAATAGAATCATATTACTGGCTATATAGGCATAATCCATGCTAAACGAAAAATTTATGCCATAATCGTAATTTACAAACTTGGTTTTCCCCAGCTCCAATGCTATTACCCGGTATTCAACTATGACATTAAATAAAGCTAAAAAAAACGGCAGCTCATTGTTTTTCTTGACAAAATAAATAATGGCGACAATCATATTCATTGCCAAGATGACATAGGTAAAACTTCTATCCATTTTTTTTTCTTACAGTCATTTCAGAAGCTGAATTTAAACTTAAAACCTATTCAAATATTGGTGTATACTTTAATTTATAAGTGAGCGTATTGATACGTTTCTTTAAAGTTATCGCTGGATTTCCTGCTACAATAGCTAAACTTTCTACGTCTTTATGTACGACAGAAGACGCTGCCACAACGGCACCAGCAGCTATGGTTAATTTAGGAAGAATAGTAACGTTTGACGCTATCCAAACATGATGATCAATATTTACATGACCACCGTATAATTCGTGCGTATCTGAATTTGGATTGTGCCCCAATGTCCATATCTTCGTGTAGGGACCGATATCGGTATCGTGGCCGATTTTGATTTTATACTTGCGGCAATCCATCAGGCAGTATTGATTAATAACTACACGTTCTGCTATCTCAATTTCCCAAAAATTCAAAAAACGACTATGCATTAATATTACCGCATCAGCTGCAATATTCTTGTTAAATATTCTCAAAAATGACTTTCTGACAAAATGTATTGGAATATGTGTAATCAGATTATTATAAAAATAATTTAAAAAAGATCCCATCCATAGTTTTATATTCATTTTATATCCTTGAAAACGTTTGTCGCAATTAAAACATGTTTTTCCCAGCTCGAACTGTGAATATAATTATTCCAGGCTGATGAAAAGTGATCTACCTGTAACAATAGCAACTTTTTGACAGCCTTTGCTAATGCAGGCGGATCATCATATGGCACTATAGCTCCTAATCCAAATTGATCGGCCGACTTTTTCAGGGAACTTTCAATGTCAGAAATAATCAACTTTTTTTTAAAAGTGGCAATGGTATTTAAAACGCCACTTTGGGAAGTAAATGTCGGTTTATAGTACAGCAAAACAATATCACAGGCAGCTATAGCTGCATTAAAACCAGCATCAGTCAAATAGCTTTCTCGCCAGATTATTTTGGAAGCAACTCCTTTTTCTGTAGCGTATCGTTTATAACTATCAGTGGAAACTCCTGAATTAGCCGGCTTACCGGCTATAAGAAGTTTGATATTTTCAAGTAACAGTAAAGAATCTATTATTACCAGATAGTTCTTTTCGTCCCTTATGTTACCCAATACTCCAATTATTTTATCTCCATTGGCCTCAGCAATAATATCCTGTAATAATAATTTGTCGATTTCTGATTGGTTATAAATACCATGAGGTACATTTATTTTTTTGACACTATCATCATAGTAAGGCTTAACTGGCAGAAATCCATGATAAAAAACGATATCCATAAAGGAAATTATTACTTTCATACTACTTTGAGATAAAATTTTAATGCGGAAAAATTTATCTCTGTCTGGATCATGAAGGATAACACTAAATGTATGTTTACTTTTTAGTAATCTAAAAAAGGGCGCCCACAGCCATGCTGTAATTTGATCGAAATCGTTAAAAATAATAAATGAAGATGGTTGCTTTTTTAAGTAAAAAAAAAGCCTAAACGGATTTATTGCACTTCGATATAAATAATATGCTTTTTTAATGATTTTTATATTAGTGTGGGGTAGGTCAGACAAAAGTAACTTATTTACGCCGTCAAAATCACACACTGAATTTCTAGGCATCAGTAACGTACATTTATTTATATCGCCATTTTGACGATAAGCCTGAAATAGATATTTACTATATTCATAATTCCCGCCAAAACTATTTATGTTATAAATAACGATATTCATTAACATACTATTGTTATGTAGTTATATCTTGACGGATATAACTTGGTATCTGTTGTGTATTAAATAATAACTCGACAAAATGCCGAGGGGAATAATAAGCGCGAGCTTTTGGCGTCACATTTTGTGCGAGTATTTTAAAACGTTCGAGACTCTCTTGCATCTGGTATATAGCCGCAACAATACCGTCAATTTCCTCATCTGCTACTCCTATGCCAGCACCATAATTTACAACTGTCTCTTCCAGCCAGCCATCTTTGGTATAAATTATGGGTATACCATTAGCAGCTGCCTCAATGGCAACCCGTGAAACCCGTGCATGATAAGAAGAGTTGCGGTACGGAAGTATCATACAATCTGTTTGTTCAAGTAGTCTATTATATTCATTGCTCATCAGTGCCCTGTTTATAATATTTACTTTTGGACTCCTAGTTAATATTTCACCTGGTGCGCAGTTGGTTCCATCTGGCATTTTGAAAGGGTCAGTCCATTGAATGCTAAAATGCCCTTCGAAACCTGGGTCATCCTTTAATATTTGTTCGATAGCTGCTTTAAGTAAGTCAGAACCTTTTTCATGACGGGCGAACCCATAACACGCGAAATGTATATTTTTACTATTTCGAGAACCATTTACCAATGCGCTGCGCTCCTGAACATTTTGTTCGAACGGAACCGGATGTGGCAATAGCTTAAACGGAAGTCCACTCAATTTCTCAAATTCACTTTTTGCACCTTGAGTTTCCACTGCAAGAGTTACAATGTTTGATTTCACCAACGACTTAAAAAGTCTTAATAAGTATTTTAAAATTATCGTTGATTTTGGAAAAAAGGCTCGTTTGCGATTAGCGTCCCAAACACCCGGGTTGGTAACAAAAAAAAGCGTAACATGCGCAGGGCCTTTTTTTGTGAATTTAAGGATGTAATACCAGGCCAAAAGATGATGTATTAATACCGTCGGAACAAACACTTCGCTATAGGAAGTATTATGAAATAGTGACTGTAACGTTTTCCTAATCCGGATACTATGTAAAATAAAACCATAATGTTTCTCGCCGGGTAATTTCTTTTTTTTACTATCAAGATAACGAGAATGTTCAAAAACCGGAAGAGCAGAAAAAGCTGTCAATATCTCAGGAGCGGCATCCTTGTGGCACGCTACATCTACGTGCCATCCCAAATTTTCAGCACCTTTATCGATCGTTTTTATGTACTCGAACCAATGTGCTTTGAGATCCCGAAGTGCTTCTTCAACTATCAATAGTTTCTTTGTCATACTATTTGATCAAATTAAAGCCGAGTTCGTTAATAAGCACTTTTTGATATTGTGATAAACCTCCTGCCTGGTAACTATTGGGCCATCGATGACCTCTTATCTTTTGAGAAATTGCAGCCTGCGCCTTTTTATTGAAGCGATTTAATTTGATTTTTATTCCGTCTTTCTGGGCCATTCGCGATAATTCAGAATATTTGTCGCTGTTATCGAGTAAATTATTTTCTTTGAGATCGCTAAAAGCTTTAAAAACATTTAATTTAAAATCAGGGTGATTGATACAATCTTTCAAAGTCGTATCAGTAACTGCCCGGTTAATTATGTCCTGATAAAATGTTGACTGAGCGTGAACCCGCCCGATGTTAATTTGACCTTCGCCAGTTAGCTTCCCGAAATCGTTTAATCGATAAAACGTCAAAGTTTGGGCTTCATAGACAAGCTTGCCCCCTGCCAGTAAAATTCTAATGAACAAATCCCCATCTTCAAAATACTTTATATCTTCCCGGTATGTACCAACCTTTTCAAGCATACTTCTTCTCACCAAACATTGTTGAAAGACCATTGACCAGTCAGTTAAAAACCATAAGAGATCTGAGCGTTTTGATGGCGGCGCTTTTTGCTGAAGTACCACGTCCTCCAGTTTCATTACTTTATGCGCTATCCAGGCTTTCAACCAAGGACCTAACACAATATCAGCATTATTTGCAACCAAAGTTTTAGACTGCACTTCGAGTTTATTTAGTGAAGCAAGATCATCACTATCCATAAACTGGATAAACTCGCCCGTAGCCCCTTTTAACCCTGCATTTCGTGCTGCGCCAGGACCAGCGTTTTCTTGCTGAATTAAAATTACTTTATTGCCATATTTACGAATAACATCTATAGAGTCATCTGTCGAGCCATCGTCCACAATTATCACTTCATGTGGTGGCAATGTTTGGGATAACATATTTTCTATGGTCTCACCAATAATAGCGGCGCGGTTGAAGTTAGGGATAATGACGGAGACTTTATTCATTTGCTAACATAAAACATTTATTGTTAAAGCTATTATTATTTAAAACGAGATGTTCCTCTTACGTAAATGTTTTACTTCAATTTATACTTTATAGTATTTATGATGCTGAGATTTTACACCAGTCTTTCTTAGTTTCTGCAAATAAAGCTATCTCGGTTAATACATTTTCAATCTTTATAGTCGGTTTCCAGTCCCAAATTTCTTCTGCAAGCATAGAATCCAAAACCATCCATGGTATATCAAAAGGCCTTTCTATGTGTGTGTGTTCTACACTCATAGGCTTAAAACGCAAACCGCACCAATCCGTAAGTTGAGCAAGTGACCTACAGTTTTCGACACCACCACTCACATTTATCAACCTTGGTTTTTTACTTTCGAAAGGCTCCTTAAACTGCTTATCTAACAAGCTAATGAGATCTTTGGGGTGAAGGCAATCCCTCACTTGATATCCGGTTCCACCAAATCCAATATATTTTAACGGCTGTTTTTCTTTAAAGCTGTGTATCCAATAGGCAAAAATCCCTTGTCCCGGATGTCCAAATTGGCCTGCGCCCGCCATTACACCACATCTATTTATCCATACTGGAAATTGATATGTTAACCCATATTCAAGTGAAATATGTTCCGAGCAAAACTTAGTACTACCATAAAGAGAGACTGGCGGTGTTGTCGAGTAAGTTTCAGATACGCCACTTACACTAATACCCACTGGAAATGGTTGATTTGCATAGGGCGTAAAGGCTTCGTTCTGCACCTGCATTTGAAGCGACGACAATGCAGGTATAGAATAAACACGACTTGTAGAAAGCAAAATGAAACCGGCCTGATATTTTTTGCAATATTCGAGTAAATTGGTAGTTCCCGACAGATTGTATTGCACAAGTTGTGAACTGCTGGTCTTGCCGTCAACACCGGCTAAAACACTAGGGTTAGCTGCGGCATCTATTAACCAATCGGCTCTTGGTATCACCTCAAGGTCATTAGCCTGCCGTATATCTCCATAAAATACTTTGATACCCCTTTCCTCTAATAAGGGTTTATTTAGCCAACTTCCTGAACGCACAAAATTATCTATTCCGAATACTTCATAATTAGGGAAGTGCTCAATAAGACTAAGTGCAATCGTGGAGCCAACAAATCCGCAAATACCAGTGATAAATATTTTCATAAAAGATTATAAAATTATTTTAAAGATTCTCCCGCCCACCCATTTTTTTTAGTTGTATTTGTGTATCCAGGGTGTAATAACCGGCCTTCTTTTTAAGTAAATCATAACAGCAGACAACCGCATTTGCAGTTATTACTCATGGTTCAATAAACAGTTCATTAAATAATTGTTTGAAACAACATTTGCTGATAATCCGAACTCTTTTTTATTCAAGAATTTATGTGAAAAGGATCCAATCTGTGACCAAAATTGTATTTAGTCTTCAAAGGGAACGGCGCTACTTTCAATAGTGATGATTGAATGTCGGTTAAATTATTTCTTATCAGGGATATGTTGCTATTAAGCCGAAAAAAATCCTCAATCGACTCTGCCTCTAAAGCCGCATCCAGGTTATATCCTTTATAGTATGGTATGTTTACAGAAGAAAAATAATCATTAAATTTAAATCCATCTGTATCAATATAGCCTTCCTTAAACCATATTGCTGGCACAGAATATGCGTGGGCGACGATGATACCATGAAGAGACGTGGATAGCACATACTTGCATGAACAAATTTGATCAATAACGCCTTCTACGTCCTTAGTTACTAAATTTATAACTTTATGTTTAGAAGAATATTTTTCATAAAGTTGATCGAATTCACTCCAATGTGGAATAATTCCTATTTCGTATCTTTCTTCAGATTTAGGCTTATAAATAATAGGCAATAACAACGCAGGGTCTCCGAATACAGGTTTATTACTAAATCCTAACTCTTCAAGCTTACGATATGATTCTTTCCCCCTTACTGCCAAAATTTTCCCTCCCTCAATACACGTCTCATCTTCATTCATAAATCCAGACCCCCATACGGTTGTTAAGGGGCCCGCCTTAGATAAAATTGACCCTATGGCCAAAATACCTTTACCAGCATTTGTTATGGAGCGAATTAATTTTATATCTAACTTCCGCTTTAGAAAAATGGAGTGAAAAATGCTTTTTAACACCTGTCCTTTGGATTTCAAAGTATAATATTTCACCCTACATCGCCCCAATTTTTCGATGATATAAGGGTTTAGAAGATCGCCAAAGTTATCAACTTCTTTCCAATAGCATACTTTTATAACTTTCATTGTTAAAATTTTAAAAAAATTTAAACATCGACATTTTGAATAGAACTATTCTGCTCCGAAAACCTTCTTTTAAAACTTTAAGATGGCCCTTCTCGTCATCCTCCATCCCTGTAAAATAAACAGCTATAATAAATAAGGTAGCTGAAACCGATATTGTTAATAAAAACCGGTATGGCATGTGCACAAACGATACGATAAGAACACAAGTTAAAACTGCCGTAAAAACCGGAATTAGTTCTCGTAGCAATACCATTTTAAAGTATTCTTTTACAGACATGCCGGCTAATTTCTTCAAAAAATAGATCCTGAAAACACAAGCAACTAACTCTATGGCTATAATACTAATTAAAACTGAATAAGCAGGAGAACCGATCTTGAGCAGTAAAAATGCGATAAGGGGGTTTAATAATTGGATGCTCCCTACCACAGCTTGATATGCTTTTATTTTTCCAGTGGCCTGTAGACCAGATTGTAAACCAATCGTAAGTTGGTTGGCCATAATTGCGATCAATGTTAACCTGCAAAAAACTATTGTATAATCCGGTACATTTTTCAACCAGAACTTTAGTATTAACGGCATTTCAAAAATACATGGGATAGAAATAAATGCAAGCAAGAAAAATCCATATTTGCTCGCCAACATCGATAGTCTGAGCATTCGCTTACGATTCTGGGCTCCTTCACTTTTCATGATTTGTGGATCCATTGCGCGTAAAAGTGAGGCAGAGAAGAATTTCATTTGATTTGAAACCTGGTTGGCAATACCGTAGGCAGCGTTTATTACTGTACCAAAAAAAATATTCAAAATAACAGCTATCGCTTCTGCTCTTCCTACGCCGCAAGCTGCTCCAAACAAATTCCAACCGGCAAAAGATGATAGTTCTTTAATTAATGGTCTGTCGAAATTACCTGCCATTCTAAAAGTACATTCTTTATACTCTTTAAAACAGAATACAATGTACATCAAGGTGCTTATAGCACTAACCCCTACCATGGTCCACCCGTAAAAAATCAACACATCTGTATGAATTTTGTACATATAGACCGCAACCGATAATCTTAGCAGTACTTCAACAATATTAACCACAGCAACCCATAACATGTTTTCGTGCGCCATCAAGATACCGGTGAATGGGGAGGATATTATTGTAATAAATATAGATATAACCATATAATGATATATAATCTTAGCTGCATCTATTCGTTCCATGGGAATTTTCAAAAACCCGCTAAAAAAAAATGGCCCACCAACTTCAAGTGCCAATATTACTGCAGTACCTATAAGCAAATGCAAAAGAAGGCTATTACTAAAAACTTTTTTTTGCATATTTGGATCATTCTTGCCCTGGTGAAAGGATAGATAACGTTGGGTAGCCGTGGTCATGGAAAGGTTTACAAACGCCATCATCGAAACAATGCCGGCAATTAAATTATAAATACCAAAATCTTTTGCACCAAGAGCGTTTAAAACTAAACGCGTAGAATATAAGGATATACCAACGGTGATTAACATTCTTATATAAAGAATTAATGTGTTAATCATGACTTTATTTCCTGAATTCATATTTGGAACATGTGCTCGTTTTTACTTTTCATTTTTTCCATTACACCTTATAGCAACTTTTATAATTTCCATGTTCAATAAAAAAATATTCATGGTGGATTGCTGAATTGCACCACAAAAAAAAGAAAGCTTTTTTTCCAGTAGACTTAAAAAAATATATGAAAAACTATAACCGTATTTTCCATGACTCAACAATTTGCCTGATTGTCTCATCAAGGGAAATGGTAATATCCCAGTTTGGATAGTGTTCCTTCATCTTACTTAAATCGCTATAATAGCAAATATGGTCGCCCTCGCGATTTTTGTCATTATAAACATAATTCATTTTCTTACCTGAATACTTTTCAGAAATAGCAAATGCTTCAACAATAGAACAGGTATTCTGCTTTCCTCCGCCTATATTGTATACTTCTGCAACTCTTGGTGCCTTAATGAATTCTTCAATAAATCTTGATACATCATAACTATGGATATTATCGCGTACCTGTTTTCCTTTATAGCCATAAACAGTATAAATAGTCCCGTCTAAATTGCATTTTACTAAATAACTTAAGAATCCATGCAATTCAACGCCAGCGTGACTTGGTCCGGTTAAACATCCTCCCCGTAATACAGCAGTTGGCATGTTAAAGTAACGGCCATATTCCTGTACGCATATGTCTGCAGCAACTTTAGA
>Ga0207014_1018_pt1 | contig 41111 bp, 45 predicted proteins | sample Alteio_BWMinCont_56_FD_153495 | JGI IMG/M metagenome (GOLD analysis project Ga0207014, IMG submission 153495) | Enriched cells from forest soil in Barre Woods Harvard Forest LTER site, Petersham, Massachusetts, United States -... | ecosystem: Environmental > Terrestrial > Soil > Temperate forest >...
TACCCGGCTGATCGCTGTGTTCCAGTAAAATTCAACAGCATATTTCTCAGCAAGGTATGCTGCAACCTGGCCAACGGCAACCCTTGATTCAACGATCATTTCTTCGCTGCTCCATAATGCGCCTTTTAAACCGTCGGCGTTTACTGCCGGGGATTTTTGCAGGGCCTGTTTGGCTGTAAGCAGCGCACAATCACGATATTGCCGGTTGGCTTCAACATATTCAGTAATTGCCTGCAATTCATCCTGCTGATACGCAAGATGGAGCGAGCCAACTTCATCATGCCATATCCGTGCTTCGGTACAAATTTCTTTCCAGATGCTGCGGGATAGCAAAGCTCTTTCATACAGGGGGCCGGTAGCTTGCCCGATGGGCCAAACCATGCCAAAATTACGAATGGATGCACCAACAGCGCGCTCGTTCCGCTCAAATACCGTTACTTTATAGCCCCTTATCGCCAATGCCCGTGCTGTGGCAAGCCCAACGATTCCGGCGCCAATAATTATTGCACTGTTTTTTGATGAGGATTGTTTCATGCGGGTTGTATTATTAGTTCACCCTGTGGTTCTTCGCTTTTATTTCCTTTTTTTGCACTTTGAAGAAAATACAGCAGTGAAAGCGTGGCACAAACAGCCCCAACGCCGCCCACAATCAAAACGCCATCTTTAAAAAATGCTGCCCAGCTAATTGAAGGTCTACCCAATTCTTTTACCAGTAAAACCGTTACGCTACCCAGGTAACCAATAGAATCGGAAACGTAGATGATAAAACCGATATTGCTTTTGTAATGAAACGATGCGATCATCCGTTCAAAGAAAATTGCATTGTAAGGTACGTAAGCTAAATACAAACCCATACCAGCCATTGTCATCCATACCATAGGGCCTACTATGCCGAGGTTGAAAAGAATAGTCCCCGCACAAATAAGCAAACAACCGCCAATGATCATTAAATGGATGATGCTGAACGCCCTCAGGTTGCGTTTAACCAGTATCAGCGAACTCATAGCTATCAGTACTACAATGGAAATAATGGTATCTATTTTGGCATAGATGGTATTGTCCTTATTGCCAAGCCCCGACCATATTTCAACTTCAAAATTATCACGCACATCGCGCATTACGGTAAGCAATATATAAATTACAAGTGTTAAAATAACCCCCGGCAAAAAACGCTGTAAAAAATGCCGGCGTTCAGCAGCATTCATCGGGGATCTTTTGGTGCGTAATTTCACGTCTTCCGGGGTAGGCTCAGGCATCAGTTCCAGGAAGAAAACAAAAAGTAAAAGCGGGATAACGAACAATGCGCCCGTCAGAAAAGGCATTATAAATTCGCTTATATGAAGCGAATCCCTAAGTGTACGGGCAACTGTTTTTACAAACCCGGATGCAAATATCAGGCTGATGGATAAAACAGCCGCCATAAATTCCGTTGATTTGCGCCCCTCCAGGTAACTAAAAACTAAACCCCATATCATACCAAGCGGAAAACCATTCAGAAAAAGGCAAATTATATTGTAGGGGGCAGGTATTATCGCAAAAAGCAGCAAGGCGAACCACGAAAAGCCTATCAGGCCTAAAATGCTTTTTGAACGTTGGTTATGTTTTAATTCGGCAATAAATTTAATGCCATAAAATTTACTTAATGTGTAACCTATTACCTGTGCTATTACCAGCCAGACTTTATAATCCACGTGAAAATACTGCTGGCCGGTAAAAGTTCCGGCTGCAAACGCCTTACGAAAAGCATACATGGAAGTATAAGCCCCAAATGCGGAAATCGCTGCCATTACAGACAGCACCGGGTAAGGCCATTTGGCAACTTTTAAACGCAGGCGGTCTATAGTTTTCATCGCTATTGCTTTATAATGTCAATTACCTCTGCAATGTCATCAATAATATGGGTCGGGTTATAGGGCTCCAGTTCCTGGCGCGAAAATGTACCGGTGGTAATGCCTATTACGTACCGGCAGCCTGCATTCTGGCCTTCGCGTATGTCGACTTCAGTGTCTCCTATTTTGGCAACTTCTTTTGGCCGTTCAATGCCGCCGTCAAGCATCATTTTTTCTATCATAAAAGGGTAGGGCCGACCAAGCTCTACTTCATCTGAGCCTACTACGTGGTCAACAAGTCCCTTTTGTAACCATTGCAGCCGCTTAACTATGGTATCGGCAATATCACGCGAAAAGCCGGTATTAACGCCTACCTGTATGCCTTGTTCGTGCAGTTTTGCAAAGGTTTCCTCCACATTGGGCAAAGGCTCAATGCCGTCATCTTCCCGGTAATGGTCTATCATTAACTGTACAAAGTCCTTATGTATTTTGTTTACCAGTGTTGCCGTAATTTTAGCATCATTATGTTCATGAAGCCGGAGTATTTGTTTTATGGCAAGGTTTTTTTCGTAACCCATCAGGGGATCTATAAGTTCGATGGGTACTTCATAGTTTGATTTTTTTAGTGCAGTTTGGAAGGCTTTACTTACATCATGATCATCTTTGACCGTTGTGCCGGCCATGTCAAATACTACTAACTTTATGGACATATTATAGAGAGGTGATTGTTCAGCAATACTAAACTTAGTTTATTACTAACAAACGAAGTTATCGTTAATTTTGGGTTAATGATTTGAAGATTTGTTAATTTGAATATTTGAAAATAATAAAAATTATTCTTATCAATTTTAAAAACATTACATTTTCAAATTACTTTTTTTCCTCAAAAAAATAGATCACCAGCATACTTGCTTCAGTTGTACCCAGGTTTTTTGGCGTATGGGGAATACGGCCGTCAAAAAGCATCGAATCGCCATGGTTCAAAATTATTTTATCCCCATTAAACTGGTATTCTATTTCGCCGTACAAAACATATTTATACTCAAAAGCATCTGTTTCAACCAGCGGCCGTGCTGCATTAGGCTCAAGCACAAGGATAACAATATCAATGGTTGACTGATTGATAGATTGGGTGAAAATACGCTCATAATGAAAGCCCAGCGCATGCTCTTTTTCAAAGTGTTCGTATTCGTTTTTACGTTTAACTATTACGGGCAGTTCAGCTGTGCGGGAGCGGATATCCTTAAAAAACTCATTCAGGTCTATCTCCAGCGCTTTAATAATTTCAATAAGCACCAGCAATGAGGGGATGGTACGGCTATTTTCTATTTGCGATATAAGGCCTTTACTTACATTGGCCCTTGTAGCCAATTCTTGTACGGTGATATTTTTTTCTCTGCGCTTGTCTTTTATAGTTTTGCTTATCTGGATAAGGATGTCTTCTTCCATTGGGGTTTGACTGGTTAACGGCGCAAAATAACTAAATTAGTAAATGGCACAATGCAATGTTTCTGTTAATAAAAGTTAAATAAATCTATTTTTATAATCCCCGATTTAGTAATATGCAGTTAGTGATTTGGTAATGTTTATTCAGTTAATTTGTAGCATAATTGCCGTGAAATGCCTTTGAATGATCCCGAAGCGATAGTTAATCAAGTTTTTTCCCTGTATGAAAAGTACGGTGATGAGGACTATATCGGCGAGCCCGTTTCGCAACTGGAACACATGTCGCAGGCTGCGGCATTAGCTGAGGAGGAGGGCTTTGATGACGAAGTAATATTAGCAGCTTTTTTTCATGACATAGGCCACTTATGCGCAGATGAAGGGGAAGCTGAAAGTATGGATGGTATGGGCAATGTTGATCACGAAATATTGGGCGCTAATTACCTGCTTAGCCGTGGATTTTCTGAAAGGCTTGCGTTATTGGTGCAAAGCCATGTAATTGCTAAGCGGTATCTTACTTATAAGCATCCTGATTATTATAACCAGCTTTCAGAGGCCAGTAAAGTTACCCTTGAATTCCAGGGTGGCCGTATGACCGCTGAAGAAGCCACCGAATTTGAATTGAAACCTGATGCCGAGTTATTTATCCGTTTTCGTTATTGGGATGATAAAGCGAAAGAAGTAAACATTCCGGTACAAAATATTACCCATTTAAAAGCAATTGCTTTACGCCATCTACTGAAAAACATATAGTTTCCCTCCCGGAATTGGATACCGGCGCCCATTGCAACAGACTGGCGATGGAATACAATCAGTCCTGGGGCGCTTATAAATAACCCTGCTTTTTCAAATAATCTACCCAAATAACATATGCAGGCGGTTTTAAATGGAGACCTTCGTAAGTGTACTCACTGTTAAGACGGCCGTCTGCATCAACAAACAGGTGGAAAATATCAACAAACGTATAGTTCCCCTCTTTAGCATTAGCTTGTAATAACCTATTCAACGCAAGTACATGTTCTTCTTTGTCATAATGCTGCGGAAAATGGGCCACTGTGGGGTTTACAGGGAGCACACTCTGCGCATAAATAATAGTTTGAGGGCATTTTTTATGAATTTCCCTTACTATTTTCAGGTAATTATCGGCTATTACAGCGTCTGGAATATCTTTCCCGATATCATTTATTCCAACCAGGATAAAAACTTTCGATGGGTTGCGGTCGGTAATGTCCTTAAGGCGTTTTAATATCCCATAGGTAATATCGCCGCCAATCCCGCGGTTAATAACCGTGGTATCGTTCAATACTTTCTGCCAGTTGCCCATTTCGGTAATGCTATTACCCAGGAAAATTATCCTGCCCGGCACTATCGGCTCCTTTGCAAACTGGGCCAGCCGCTGCGGCGTATGCTCCGGGATAAAAGGAATGGTATCAAAAACATTTTGATTGGTTATACTTTGTGCTCGCACTGCAAAAGGAAAAAGGAGAAGGAGGAAAAGATATCTCATAGCTACCTGGTTTTTTAGTCTCGTGTTGCTGCTCATCTAAAATTAGTCTCCCGAAAGGTCATTCACGATGCCTTTTTTCATATCGGGGTCATCTACAATTATAATCATTTTTGCTTTATTTGTTTAGCAGCTTCTACTAAGGAGCTATTATTTGGTTTTGCAATATCGTGATTAACAAGCCTTTTTAACCCTTTAATTATAAATATGGGTATTGGAATGGTGTACCACGTAATATTCCAGGTTAAAACCTCATATATTAGTACCAAAACATAAAAATTGTTTTTACCAGTTATATGCAAATAGAAGTCGTGCTTCCTCATCGCTGCCTTTTAGGCGAGGGTCCTGTTTGGGATGCCAACCGCAGTGTAATTTGCTGGGTTGATATTTTAAACGGCGAGATCCATGAATATTCACCTCAATCAAAAAGCCATAAAACGATTGCGGTAAACCAGATGGTAGGTGCTGCGGTTATTTGCACCGATGGCAATTTCCTGGCGGCTTTACGAAACGGCTTTGCATTTGTGAACAGGGAAACGGGCGAAGTTACTATGATAAACGACCCGGAAAGCGATATGCCCGGTAACCGCTTTAACGATGGCAAAGTTGGCCCCGATGGCAGGTTTTGGGCAGGGACCATGTCGCATACGGATGAGCTGGAAAAAGGCAGTTTTTATGTTTTTGATATTGATCAATCGGTCACTAAAAAGATCAGTAATGTATCCATCTCCAATGGCCTGGCCTGGAGCGCTGATCACAAAACGTTTTATTATATTGATACACCCACCTACACAGTTGTGGCTTACGATTTTGATAAAGACCGTGGGGAAATAAGCAGGAAACGGCTTGTGATAACTATTGCACAGGAGGATGGTTCTCCCGATGGTATGACGATAGATAGCGAAGGTATGTTATGGATAGCGCATTGGGATGGCTGGCAGATAACGCGCCACAACCCAAACACCGGAGAAAAATTATTGAGTATCCCGTTCCCGGTAGCAAGGATAACTTCATGCACATTTGGCGGTGATTATTTTGAGGATTTGTATGTTACCTCGGCCAGCACAGGCTTAACCAGTGAGCAGTTGGCAGACCAGCCATTGGCGGGGGCGTTATTTGTGATAAAAAATATTGGTTATAAGGGCTTGCCGGCGTTTGAGTTTGGTGGCTAAAATTGGTAAATATTATACTTGTTTTCCCAGCGAATATGCCGTCTCATGTTTCGCTTCCGACATCACAAAAAAGCTCTGCATGGTACCTACATCCGGCAGTTTAGATAACTTATTTATCAGCAGGTCATTATATTCTTCCATGTCCCGGATGGCTATCCGCAGCAGGAAATCAAAAATGCCCGTCAAATGATAACACTCCATCACTTCCTTTAATTTGACCACCTCGGCCTGGAACCCTTTTAGTTTTTCCTGCGAATGTTCTTTAAGCTGCACCTGGGTATAAGCTATCAGGTTTATCCCAACCTTTTTTGGGTTTACTATCGCGGTATAATGCCTTATATAGCCCTCTTCCTGCAACCGCCTTACACGAACGTGGATAGGGGTAACGCTCCTGTTTAATTTGTAAGCAAGCTCTTTATGCGATAGGCGGGCATCCTGCTGAAGGAGCTGCAAAATGCCGGTATCTATTTCATCTAATCCGTGGTTCATTTTTTGGTACCTTAGTGTATTTTTTACGCTTTTGTATTTGTATAATTGGCTTTGCGAAAATACAAGAATGTTAGCTTAATACGCAATAAATCAGGATAAATAATTGTTTTCAGGCGGAAATATATCCTGTTCAATGGATGGCAAAGTGTAAAGTGCTGATGTATTTTAATCATCATGAAACTGAAAAAACGCCCATTTCATGCTTTAAATGATCGTAAAGACTAAAATAATGATTGTTTTTAGTCCTTTTTTCTAAAGAAGCTCCATACTATAGCATATCATGCCAAAAAACTAAACCTTTACGGGGAAAACAGGCTCCTGTTAGCCCGTTATTTTACCAATGGCAACACCAATTATGAATACGCAATTTAAGCACAATTTTGGGGCAGGCCCCTGCATTCTTCCGGGTTTGGTATTAGACCGCGCCGCCGAAGCTGTAAAGTGCTGGGACGAGGCAGGGCTGTCTATCCTCGAAATATCCCATCGCTCCGCACCTTTTGAAAATGTTGTGAAACAAACAGAAAGCCTGGTACGCGAACTGCTGAACGTGCCTGAAAATTATAGCGTACTGTTTTTACAGGGCGGTGCAAGTATGCAATTCTGTATGGTGCCTATGAATTTTTTGCAGGGCAGCAACAAGGCTGCAGTTTATATTGACGCAGGCTACTTCGGTCAAAAAGCCATTAAAGAAGCGGGTTTGTTTGGCAATGTTAATGTGCTGGCTTCATCTAAGGAACGTGGTTATTCAGATATACCTGGGGGGTACGTAATTCCTGAAGATGCCGCCTATTTCCATTGTACCAGCAACAACACTATCGAAGGCACTGAAATGTTCAGTTTCCCCAATACCAACGTACCGGTGGTTTGTGATATGTCATCGGATATTTTCAGCCGGGAGATCGATATCAGTAAGTTCGACCTGATCTACGCCGGTGCGCAAAAAAATACAGGCCCCGCAGGCATGACCCTTGTCATTGCAAAAAATGAGTTTATCGACAGCGTTAAACACCCGGTTCCTTCTATGCTCGATTACCGCGTTTACCGCGACAATGGCTCTATGTACAACACCCCGCCGGTATTTGCCATTTATACCGCAATGCTTAACCTGCAATGGCTTAGGGATAAAGGCGGATTAAAGGTTATTGAGATGGAGAACAAGGCCAAGGCCCAGTTGTTATACGAAGAGATAGACCGCAACCCGCTGTTTTATGGTTCGGCGGCAATGCAGGATAGATCCTTGATGAATGTTACTTTCAGGATGTATGATAAGGCACAAGAAGCCGAATTTATCGCTTATGCTGAAAAGAATGGTATGGTAGGGATCAGGGGTTACCGCACTGTAGGCGGCTTCCGCGCTTCATTGTACAACGCGTTGCCTTATGAAAGTGTGAAGGTATTGGTAGCCTGTATGAAAGCCTACGCGGAAAAACACCATGCCAATGTTGAACCTGCTTATTGATATTTTTTAATAATGGCGACAATCCACCCATTTAAACCGATAAGGCCGAACCCTTTTTACGCTGATCAGCTGGTTTTTACCAAACCGCAGGCAGAGTCGGTATCTGGCGACTATACTAAAGCAGGGGGTTTAAAACCGCTGAAAACCTTGCTCGAAACCGGGGCAAGGTTAAGGCCGGAAACAGCTGAAGGGCAGGTGCTGGCTTACCAGGATATTAATGAAACTTTGCAAAGCCTGCTTGAAAAAGATAAGCTATGGAACGAAAAGGAAGAGGGCATTTATATCTATGAAGTGGTGCATAAGGACTACCGCCAGACAGGTATATGGGCGCTTACCGACTTAAAAGATTATACTGATAAAAATATAAAAATACACGAGCTCACGTTTGCCGATAGTATTCGCAGGATGAAAAATTACCGCGAAAACACCGGCCTCGAAGGCAGCCCTGTGTTATTAACTTATCCACCCGACACTGCAATAAATGCAATAATTGAGCGTGTTAAAGTTAGCCAGCCCAAAGCTGTTTTAGGTAATCGACATGGCCTGCACCGTTTATGGAAGGTTGAAGATAAAGTAATACATCAGCGACTGATAGAGGCATTTGCGGAAATTAAAACCGTTTATTTAGCCGACGGGCACCATCGCCTGGAATCTGCCGCTCAACTGGCAGAAGAACAAAGGCAAGAGGGGTTACCGGCCTATAACAAGATATCTTCCCTTTACATGGCCACCGATCAGCTCCGTATCGAGGAATATGACAGGATAGTAGCGCCCGAAAGGCAATTTGGGAAAGAGGAGTTATTTAAAGCGCTTAATGAACATTTTCATATCAGGGAAAGTGCCCGCAACTTACCGGTGCAGCCAAAAGGGTTGCACCGGCTCGGGTTGTATTTCAATGGCGAATGGTATCATTTGTTAGCTAAAGCCCACACTTATGAAAGCAAAAGCAATGTAGCAGGCTTAGATGCCGCTATTTTACAGGAACTGGTATTGGGGCCGATTTTTGGTATCGATGACCCCAAAACAGACGGCCGCTTAATATGCGCCGGCGGGGAAAAGGCCCTGGAGGAAATTGGCGCGGTCCTCCAGGCGCATCCCTGTGCAATTGCTTTTACTCTTTGTCCGCTTACGGTTAATGAACTGATAAGTGTGGCAGATGCCGGGCAGATACTACCGCCCAAGTCTACCTGGATAGTCCCCAAAGTGCCTTATGGACTATTAATTCATCAACATAAAAATATTTAAACTGCCAGATATGAAAATAGACAAAATTTTGGTTATTGGCGCCTGCGGACAGATCGGAACTGAACTGGTTACTGCCCTGCGCTCACAGTATGGCGAAGAAAATGTGATCGCCGCCGATATCAATTTACCAAAACCCGGCACAAAAAATCATTTATGCCTGGACGTTTTGGATCATGAAAAAATAGAAGCAGTGGTTAAAGAATACGGCATTACGCAAATCTACCTGCTGGCGGCAATGCTTTCTGCAAATGGCGAGCAAAATGCCGATGCAGCGTGGAAACTGAATGTACAAAGCCTGCTTTCTGTTTTAAAGATAGCTAAAGAACAAAAGTTAGATAAAGTATTTTGGCCCAGCAGCATTGCCGTTTTCGGTCCTGGTTCGCCAAAATATAACTGTCCGCAGCAAACCCGCATCGAGCCTAATACCGTTTATGGCATCAGTAAACGGGCAGGGGAGTACTGGTGCAATTATTACTTTGAAAAATATGGCGTGGATGTTAGAAGTATCCGCTTTCCAGGTTTAATTTCATATACGGCCCCACCGGGAGGTGGTACTACAGATTATGCAGTATCTATTTTCCATGAGGCACTGGAAAATCAGCATTACACTTGTTTTCTTACCGAAGATAACTGCCTGCCAATGATGTACATGCCCGATGCCATACGTGCTACGCTTGAACTGATGAATGTGCCGAAGGAAAAAATTACCATAAGAACTTCTTATAACCTTGCCGGGATGAGCTTTGCGCCATGCGACATTGCCGCAGAGATAAAAAAACATATCCCCGAATTTAAAGTGGCCTATGAACCTGATTATCGCAACGCAATTGCAAACAGCTGGCCAGCCAGCATTAAAGATGAACAGGCGCGGAAGGATTGGGAATGGAAACCAAAATATGATTTAAAAAGCATGACCGATGACATGCTACAAAAACTAAGCGAAATTAAAGGGATGCAATTGCCCGTAGTAGAGGAAGTTTATTAAGGTTATACAATACCCCGATTATTCGAATATAACATAGGCAGAACGAAAAGAATTCATCTTCGTTCTGCCTTTTTGCCTTTATACATTAAACCTGAAATGCATCACATCGCCATCCTGAACGATGTACGTTTTTCCTTCAACGCCCAGCTTGCCATTTTCTTTAATAGTTGCTTCAACGCCGTTAAATTTTACAAAATCATCATATTTGATCACCTCAGCGCGAATAAAGCCTTTTTCAAAATCGGTATGGATAACACCTGCGGCTTGTGGTGCTGTAAAACCTTTAGTGATAGTCCACGCGCGTACTTCCTGCACACCGGCTGTGAAATAGGTGGCCAGGTTAAGCAGCTTATAGGCAGCCTTTATCAGTTTATTTACGCCTGATTCTGCCAATCCAAGATCATCAAGAAACATCTGGCGCTCTTCATAGGTTTCCAATTGTGCGATTTCCGATTCTATCTGCGCTGATATAACCAGCACCTCTGCGTTTTCTTCTTTTACAGCAGCCTTTACCTTTTCAACATAAGCATTACCGGTATTAACCGATGCCTCGTCAACATTACAAACGTACATCACCGGTTTTGCGGTAAGCAGCCATATATCGGCAATGTATTCCTTGTCCTCTTCGGCAACCGGGGCGGTACGCGCTGATTTACCCGAAAGCAGGTGTGTTTTATAAATCGTTAAAACATCAAATGTTTTTTTTGCCTCCTTATCGCCGCCTGTTTTGGCCATTTTTTCAACCTTCGATATCTTTTTCTCTATCGAATCAAGGTCTTTTAACTGTAGCTCAGTGTCGATGATCTCTTTATCCCGGATGGGATCAACAGAACCATCCACATGTATAACATTATCATTATCAAAACAGCGTAGAACATGGATGATAGCATTTGTTGAGCGGATGTTCGCTAAAAATTGGTTTCCCAATCCTTCGCCCTTGCTGGCGCCTTTAACCAGGCCTGCTATGTCCACTATTTCGATAACGTTCGGCACCACGTTTTTAGGCTTCACTATTTCGGTAAGCTTTGTTAAGCGCTCATCCGGAACGGTAATTACCCCAACATTTGGCTCTATCGTGCAAAACGGAAAATTCGCCGCCTGTGCTTTGGCGTTTGATAAGCAATTAAAAAGTGTTGATTTACCCACATTCGGCAAACCAACTATACCACATTGTAGTCCCATGGATGTTAGTTGATTAAGTTGATTGAGTGAATAGTTGATTAGGTTAAGTAACGGGCTGTTACGGAAATAACAACTCAGTCAACTTATTCACTTAATCAACCATTCTCAAATTTGCCGCAAAGATAGCAGAAAAAATTACCTGCGATTTGTAATATTAACCCGGAAGCGATTTTATAAAGAATTTGTTTGGAAATAAATAGTTTATAACTTTAGGGGAATTAACCTCATTAAACATTTAACCTTGAACAATGGAAACGAACGAAACTTTTGAACAACCCATCGCCGAGCCCGGCATTATTTTAACGTTAGAAGCACAAAGTTATTTACGCGAATCGGGAAAATGGGCGTCCTTTTTAGGTATTTTAGGATTTATATATTGTGCTTTTATTTTAATATTCGCATTTTTTGCCGGCTCCATTTTTTCAAAAGCGGCCGAAGTATCCCCTAATAGTATGTCGCTGCTCCTTGCGGGTATGGGTGGCTTTATAACTTTTTTCTATATCCTTATCGATGTAGTTTACTTTTTCTTTTCGCTTTATCTATACCAGTTTGGCGATAAAATTAAAAGAGGGATCATGTTTACCGATACTGCGCACGTAACTGCAGGTTTAGGAAAATTAAAATCATTTTTTAAACTATGGGGTATACTTACCATAATAATGCTTTGCCTTATGGTATTGGCCATTATTGGTTTTATTGTAATAGGAATAGGGGCGGCGTCGATGATGAATAAATAATAGCTATTAAAAAAAATATGGATGCATAAAAAAACCTGCTTTTGGCAGGTTTTTTTTGTTATAAGATTAGTTTGGTTTTGTTCGGGTTTTATATTTCGAAAGAAAAATCTTCGTCTGCAGTTTTAGCAACCTCTACAGGCGATTCGCTGTATTCGTAGCGTTTTTCAACAACTTCCTGGTTCGCTTTGATATACTCTATGGTATCTTTCAAGCCTTCAGCAAATTTTTCAAAATCCTCTTTATATAAAAAGATCTTGTGTTTAATAAAAACGCCGTCTTCAAGGCGCTTTTTGCTTTCGGTAATGGTAACATAATAATCGTTCGATCTTGTTGCCTTTACATCAAAAAAATAAGTTCTCTTCCCGGCTCTCACCTTCTTTGAAAAAACCTCTTCACGCTCTCTGTTTTCGTACTCTCCCATATAAATTTAATTGTAAATAGTTTTTGGTTGGCATAAATATAAATAAATTTTCAAAGTACAAGTATTAAATCGAATATTATTGAACTTTTTATATCCTTTATTGTATTTCCCAGGGCTTTTTTAAGCATTTTCCTCTTCTTCCAGCAGTTGTTTTTCGTAAAGGTCAAAATAAACGCCCTTTTTATCCATTAAATATTGGTGATGCCCCTGCTCAATAATTTCGCCATTGTCCATCACCAATATCTTATCGGCATTTTTTATGGTTGATATGCGGTGGGCTATAATTATGCTTGTTTTTCCCAGCATATTACGCCCAAGGTTATTCAATATTTCTTCTTCGGTGCGTGTATCAACTGCTGAAAGGCAATCATCAAAAATAAGTACCTGTGGTTGTTTAACAATTGCCCTTGCAATTGATACCCGTTGTTTCTGTCCGCCCGACAGCGTAATGCCGCGTTCACCAATAAGGGTTTCAAAGCCTTTTTCAAGCTCCATAATATTGGCATAAACAGCCGCATCTCTCGCAGCCTGTTCCACACGCGGCATATCCAGCGTATCGGCGCTAAAAGCAATATTGTTGGCAATCGTATCCGAAAACAGGAAAACTTCCTGTGGCACAAAGCCAACTTGCGACCGGTAGCCTTCGAGGTTAAATGATTTTAACGATTGTCCGTCAATTAACAGATCGCCGCCGGTGCAATCGTACATCCGCATAATTAAGTTGGCGATGGTTGATTTTCCTGATCCTGTGCGACCGATAATGGCAACCATCTCGCCGGGGTTTATGGCAAATGATATATTTTTTAAAGCCTGTATGCCGGTATCAGGATAAATAAAAGACACATTGTTAAATGCTATATGCCCTTTGATAGTTTGTTTGGCAACATTAGGGGATATGATCTCCGGCTTTTGGTGTAAAAATTCGTTGATGCGTTTTTGCGAAGCTGCCGCGCGCTGTACAAGCGATGTCACCCATCCCAACGCAATAACCGGGAAGGTAAGCAGGTTAAGGTACACGATAAACTCGGCAATATTACCGGCCGTGATATTGCCTTTCATTACTTCTATACCACCGATATATATATTGATAACATTGCTTAGCCCAACCAGTAACAACATCAGCGGATAAAACATGGCCTGTACTTTCACCAGCTCCATGGAGTGTGTTTTATAATTTTCGCTTTCCGAAGCAAAGTTCTTGCGTACAAAGGCCTCGCGCACGTACGATTTTATAACCCTTATCCCCGAAAAATTCTCCTGCACAAAACTTGATAATACCGACAACCGTTCCTGTATTTTTTCGCTGCGAAAATTTATAATATTATTTACATAGTATATAATTACTGCTAAAACGGGAAGTGGTAATACCGAAAAAACGGCAAGCCTTACATTAACGGTCAGCATGGCATAAATCACCATCACAAAAAGTACAACTGTATTTATGGTGTACATTATGCCCGGGCCAAGATACATGCGTACACGGCTCACATCTTCAGTAACCCGGTTCATCAGGTCGCCGGTGTTATGTCGGCGATAAAAAGCAAGCGATAATTCCTGGTAATGGTTATAAATCTCATTTTTAAGGTCATATTCAATATGGCGCGACATCAGGATAATGGTTTGTCGCATAAAAAATAAAAACAGGCCGCGTAACAGGGCTAGTACCAGCACCAGCACACCAAATAGCAGCAAGCTTGAACCGAATATGTCATAAATGATCTTTTGCCTGTTGAAGCCGCTAAAAAGTTGGTATGTACTTATATTTTCGGTCACCAAATCAAATGCCACTCTTACCACCTGGGCGGATAGTACGGCAAAAATATTTGAAATAACTACGAATATTACCCCCGGGATAAGCCGCCAGCGGTATTTGTAAAAAAATTTATTGAGGTATGCGAGGTCTTTCATGGGTGAAGTCAGGAAAGTCGGCAAAGTCCGAAAGTCCGAAAGACCAAAAGTACGAAGAAGTGAGAAAGGCGGCAAGTTGGAAATGCGAAAGAAACGTTGCGTATTTTGTTGCAGATTTTACAGGCTGTTTAGCAACGGCACTCATATTTTACTTGATCATCTTTCGGACTTCCAGACTTTTCGGACTTCCGGACTTAAAAATACTTTGTCACTATAAAAAAAACATCTACTTTTGTCGGTGCTAACACATTTACTTTTTTGATCTTTGATGCCGACGCTAAACCCCGACGATTCGATATTCAACCAGCTTGAGGCTTATGGCCATAAAAAAGTTGTGTATTGCAGCGATCCCGAAACTGGTTTAAAAGCAATTATCGCTATTCATGATACAACACTTGGCCCTGCATTGGGCGGCACACGTATGTGGGCTTATAAATCGGAAAGCGATGCCTTACAGGATGTTTTGCGATTATCAAAAAGCATGACCTATAAGGCAGCCATAGCCGGGCTTAACCTGGGTGGCGGCAAAGCGGTGATCATTGGCGATTCGCGCAAAGATAAAACGGAAGCCCTTTTACGCAAATTTGGTCGTTTTATAAAAAATCTTAATGGCGAATTTATTACTGCCGAAGATGTAGGTACCAATCCCCGCGATATGGAATATATCAGGATGGAAACCCAGCACGTTACCGGCGTGCCCGAGTCTATTGGTGGCAGCGGCGACCCTTCGCCAATAACTGCATTGGGGGTTTTTATGGGAATAAAGGCCTCTGTAAAAGAGCTTTATGGCAACGATAACTTAGCCGGAAGATCTGTTATAGTGCAAGGTGTGGGGCATGTCGGCGAAAACCTGGTAAAACTATTGCGCGAGGAGAATGCAAAAGTATATGCCAGTGATATTAATGAAGACAGCGTAGGGCAGATCGCCAAAAAATATGGGGCACAAATAGTTTCAAATAATACTATTTTTGAAATTGACGCCGATATTTATGCACCGTGTGCATTAGGCGCTACTATAAATAGCGAAACGATAAAAAAACTTAAATGCAGTATCATTGCCGGGTCGGCAAATAACCAGTTGGATGATGAAATACTTCATGGCCGTATGCTGCTCGAAAAAGGTATCCTGTTTGCCCCTGACTATGTGATCAATGCGGGCGGCATTATAAATTGTTACTCGGAACTGATGGGTTTCAGCAAAAAACGCACCATGCAGCTTACCGAAAATATTTACGAGGCAACCCGTAACGTTTTAAAACTTTCAAAGTCCGAAAACATTTCTACTATAGAAGCGGCAAATAAAATAGCAGAAAAACGAATATCAGATATAAAAAAAGTAAAGTCAACCTATTAAATTTTTAACCCGGAGAAATCCCACAATCGTTCTTACACATGTTAAATCGCAGGCACCTCAGAGTAAAAGTTTTACAGTCGTTATACGCTTATTTTCAGTCACATAGCGGCGACATTAAACAACACGAAAAAAACCTATTACAAAGTATCGATAAGGTATATGAAATGTATATCTGGATGCTTTCATTAATATCGGAAGTTGTAGCCTATGCAGCAAATGATGCCCAGGAGCGGGCAAATAAACATTTGCCCACGGCCGATGACCTTAATGCAGATGTTAAAATATTAAGTAACCGGTTTATTCTGTCGCTACAAAAAAATAAAGAGTTTTTAGCTGCGTTAAAGAAATATAAAGTGGCCTGGGATTTCGAACCCGAGTTAACAAAAACGCTGTTTATCAACCTTAAAAATTCGGAAGAATATAAAGAGTATCTTAAAAAGACAGGTGATACTATCCAGACCGATAAAGACATTATTAAATATATTTTCAAAAAGGTAATTTTAAAATCCTCATTGGCCGAACAGGTTTTTGAAGATATGTTTATTTACTGGCCGGTGGATAAAGATGTTTTGCAGGCGTTGATAGCAAAGACATTTAAAAACTTTGCTTATGACGAGCCGGCACAAAACAAACTTGCCGAAGTGACAGGTAACTGGGAAGAGGACAGGGAATTTATTGTTAACCTTTTTGAAGAAAGTATACGTCACAACGACGAATACCAGGTAATGATTGGTAATAAAACCCAGAACTGGGAGCCAGATCGCATTGCCATGATGGATACCCTGTTAATGAAAATGGCCATTGCCGAATTTATTAATTTTACATCAATCCCTGTAAAAGTAACTATTAATGAATACCTGGAAATATCAAAGGAATTCAGCACACCCAAGAGTAATTCATTTATAAACGGTATCTTGGACAAAATTTTATTCGAATTAAAAGATCAAAAGAAAATAAGTAAAATTGGCAGAGGATTAATAGACGAATAACAATGAAAACAATTAAAACATTGATTTTTAGCTTAACAGCAGCCGTGATGTTACTGTCGGCATGCCACCAGTCAAATGGCAGTACTACGGCAAGCAATACCGCCGGTAACGCTGAAAATGCGCCGGTAATGAAATTTGAAAAAGAAAGCCATGATTTTGGAAAAATGCCGGTAGGTGACAAAGTTAGTTACGACTTTAAGTTCACCAATACAGGCAAATCTCCTTTGATAATTACCGATGGTTATGCATCATGCGGCTGTACCAAACCCGAATGGCCAAAAACGCCAATAAAACCGGGCGAAAGCGGAATTATTCATGTTACTTTTAACAGCCAGGGTAAATCACCGGGCTTGCAGGATAAACTAATCACTATAACTGCCAATACCACCCCTGCGCAAAACATGGTGCACCTTATTGGTGAATTAACAGGGTCACCGGTACCAACAAAATAATTTAAACAAAAAAATGACAGCAACAATTTTATTACAGGCCGCTGGCGGCTTCGGTTCACAGCAGATAATTGTATTTGGCCTGATAGCCGTGGTATTTTATTTCTTTATGATACGCCCGCAGGTAAAAAAACAAAAAGACCAAAAGAAATACGTTAATGAACTAAAAAAAGGCGATAGGGTAGTAACCACAGCCGGCATACACGGACGGATAATTGAGGTTGCCGAAGCTACCTTTTTGGTTGAGGTTGATAATGGCAAGATCCGTTTTGATAAATCAGCAATATCGTTAGAAGCTTCAAAGGCATTAAATACACCGCCTGTAGTTACTAAGTAAAAGAGGTAAAAGGCGAAAGGTAAAAGGCAAAAGGTTATCAATGTTTACCTTTCACCTTTTGCCTTTTGTTTTTCACCTTTAAAAAATGGCAATATTAAAATTATCTGCAACTGAACGAAGAAGGTTATCGGCATTTTTTACTTGCCTGGTACTTGCTGTTTTTGCATGGATAATTACTGTATTGTCAAACCCCAAACCTTATATAGTTAAAAGTGTGCTCGATTTCAGGAACACACCACAAAAGCGCGCCTTTCATTCTTTACAATCAGATACGGTTAATGTTACCGTTAACGGCAATGGCTGGGATATGCTTTTTTCGAAAATGAGCGTCGGTAATAAATCAATTTCCGTTGACCTGAACTCGCTTGAAAACAAAAGTTATGTGGTACTGAGCTCGCAACTTGATCAGATCAACAATAAAAGGGCAAGCGACCAGCAAATAACCAGGTTTAACCCGGATACACTTTATTTCGATTTTTCAAACCGGAAAGTAAAAAGGATACCTGTACACCTGGTAACTGCTTTAAAATACCAGCATCAATTTTACAATTCTGATAGTATTACAATTAAACCGGCGTACGTTATCATCAATGGCCCTGCAAGTGTTATTGATAAGATAACAGAATGGCGGTCGGACACGTTAAGGCTTGACAGTGTTGGCGAAACCGTTAATACTACAGTAAACTTGCAGCCTGTTAATACGGGCAATTTGAGTGTATACCCCAAAAGTGTGCAGGTAACCGTACCTGTTGATGAATTTACCGAAAAGGTTATAGAAGTACCTGTTAAACTGATTAACAATAACAATTACCAGGATGTAAAAATATTCCCTCAAAAGGTTAAAATAACTTTTACTACATCATTAAACAGGTACCAGTCAATAGATGAGGATTTTTTTGAAGCCACTGCCGACCTTGATCTATGGCGCCTGCACGGCTACAAAGAACTACCGGTTGTGGTTTCCAAAATACCGGCATATTGCAGGATAGTAAAGGTTGAACCCCAAAATATAGATTTTATCATCAAAAAATAATGCTAAAAATTGGCTTAACCGGCAATATGGGAAGTGGTAAAACCACTGTGAGCAAAGTATTTGAGGTATTAGGCATCCCTATTTTTTACGCTGATGACGCGGCCAAAGAGGTAATGGTAACGGATGCAATACTTATCAGCGGGATAAAATCAGCCTTTGGCGATAAAGCCTATTTTGATGACGGCACCTTAAACAGGAAATATATAGCAGGTATTGTTTTTAATGATAGCAAGCAGCTGGCTAAGTTAAATTCATTGGTTCATCCGGCCACTTTCAGGGCATTTGACGCCTGGGTTAAAGGTATCAGCGGCGTATCCTACGTTTTAAAAGAGGCGGCCTTGTTATTTGAAAGTGACAGCTATAAGCTATGCGATTATACCATTATGGTGCAAGCGCCGCTCGAAACCCGGATAAAACGTGTAATGCAAAGGGATGGCTTGGCCCGCGATGAGATTGAAAAACGTAATGCCCAACAGTTCTCCGAAGAAAAAAAGGCGAAACTGGCTGATTATCTGATTAACAACGATGGGTCACAATTAGTAATCCCGCAGGTTTTGAAGTTGCATGAGGTTTTTTTGTCATTAGCTCATTGAATTAGATTGTTAATTTTATAAGCAACACCTTAAAAAAATTTGTCATTGCGAGGAGGAACGACGAAGCAATCTCGTCGCCATGCATCTACGTTAACATACGGTGCCCAGATTACCCTCCGCGTTACGCCTATCTCACAAAAATGAGTTTAGTGGTTCAATGACCGATAATATAAAATGAACATAAAAGAAGATTTCGTTTCCTTCGATTCCAACGGCTTATACTGTAAATACGGTGACTTTTATATCGACCCTGTACAACCTGTAAAAACGGCCGTTATCTCCCATGCCCACGCTGACCATGCCATCAGCGGAAATAACACAATTTATTGCACGGAAGCCACCATTGCTTTTATGCAATTGCGGTATGGTAAAAATACAGGCAGGGTTTTAAATACAGTTCCATATAATGTATCGTTTACAATAAACGATATAAATATTACGCTTATACCCGCAGGACATATGCTTGGCTCCGCAATGATATTAATGGAATATGATGATGTAAAATACCTGTACACCGGCGATTATAAGCTGCAACCCGATGCAACCTGCGAACCTATCGAATGGGTAACCGCAGATGTATTGATAACTGAAAGCACTTTTGCCGATCCTGCGGTCTTACATCCTGACCCTGTTGAAGAAATAAAAAAGCTTAATGATATTAAAATCAATATACTGCTTGGCGCTTATGGCCTGGGTAAAAGCCAGCGCTTAATAAACCTTATTAACCAATACGTACCACAAAAAAAGATACTAATACATCATCGCATTATGCCTATTAATGCCATTTACGAGAAAATGGGATTTCCGCCCGGTAAATGCCAGATATATGGCCGCAAGCTGATGAAAAACCAGGAAGAATATGTTTATATCGTTCCGCCTTTTACTTTTGATAGTTATATAAATGCCAAAGGTGTAAAGCGTTTATTTGCCTCGGGGTGGAAAAACTTACAGGTGAATAAACAGGATACACTTTTTATTTCGGATCATGTGGACTGGAATGACATTTTGCAAACCATAAAAAACGTGCAACCAAAACAAATATGGACGTTGCATGGCAATGGAATGCATTTAAAAAAGTATTTTGGTGATGATATTTTTGTAAAATTGTTGAACTGATGCTGCGGGAGAATATCGACTATTACATAAATGAGGACGGTAATTTTGTTTTCACAAAAGCCTACCACCTGGAACGCGGGACTTGCTGTAAAAATAAATGCCTGCATTGCCCCTGGAATTATGGGAAGCCAAAGGATAAAGGCATTTCAAATCCAAATCAGCAGGGCATTCGTAAAGAAGAGCGCTAAACGATAAGCATGATAATTGTTGCTGAAAAATCAAAATCCCAAATCGAAAGTTCGAATTCCGAAATAAATAAAGATATTTGAGTTTTAGGGAAATACAGATCATGCGGATAGACGAGGAAATACAAAGCAGTAAATTTGAAGATAATTACCATAAACTGGTTATCAACATAGCCTACACCGATGGCTGGCTGGGCAATTTGTTCCGTTGCAAATTCGAAAAACATAACATTACGCAGCAACAATTTAACATATTAAGAATATTACGGGGCCAGTACCCAAACCCCGCCACCATAAATTTGCTAAAGGAGCGGATGGTAGACAAAATGTCGGACGCCTCCCGCATCGTTGATCGCCTGGTTCAAAAAGGTTTTGTTTCGCGTTGCACCAATAATAAGGACAGAAGGGCGGTTGATATCCGCATAAGCGAAACCGGCCTTGATATTTTAAGTAAAATGGATGGCGAATTCAGGGCCAAAGATTTTTTGCAAAAAAACCTTACCGAAGAAGAAGCAGGGAAATTGAGCGAGTTGCTGGATAAGATGAGAGGATGATTTGATTTACGATTTTAGATTTACGAATTACGATTTTTTTATTTCGGATTTCGGAATTTCGATATCGGATTGAGGGTTACGGATTCAATTTTGGATTTATTTTTGGATATCTAAGAAAAAGTCTCCCCAACCGGGGGAGATTTAGAGGGGGCTGATTGCAATTTTATAAACACCAGGCTGAACATCCATCCCACAAACGCCCCGTAAAGCGCCCCGCAAAAAACATCAATTGGGAAATGGACGCCAACATATACCTGGGCAAAGCTGATTGTACCGGCCCATAGTATTGCCCAAAGCCATATCCAGCGCCATTTTTTACGGAATACCATGATCAGGAAAAACGCCATCGCAAAATGGTCGGTAGCATGGGTGGATGGGAAACTATAACCTGTGCCGCAATTTATACGGGCAATATCCGTTTTTGAGACAACTGGGTCGTTGCACGGGCGGTAGCGTTTAACCAAAGGCTTTACAATGCTTGCGCTTGTAAAATCAGCAAACCCGGCGGATAATGCAAGCAGTACGATAATAATGATACCTTGTTTTTTATATTTCCAAACGCAAAAGCCAATGATGAACAGGTAAAGCGGTATCCAGTTTTTTGCGTTACGTAAATAAGGCATTACCAGGTCAAAAAACGGATTCGCCAGGTCGTGGTTTATAAAATAAAATAAATGCCGGTCGAGTTGTAAAAGTTGGTCTGGCATTAACTTGCGGATAGAGTGATAAAAACAAGAACAAATATAATACGGAACCCCAATTATTTTTGAATAAAAAAAACGCTTTAAGAAAATAGCGCTAATTTTATTAAATTATAAACATTAATATGAACAAATTTATTGTACTGCTTGTACTTTTGATTTCAAATGCAGCTTGTGCGCAGGAATCTAACAATGATAAACAATTATGGGCATCATCCATACTTAACCAGAAAGCACCTGAGCTGGTGGTAGAAAAATGGATCAGCAAAGCACCAGAAACTGAAGGTAAATTTATTTTGATTGATTTTTGGGCAACCTGGTGTGCCCCATGCAGAGAATTTATTCCCACATTAAACAGTTTTCAACAACAATATGGGGATCAGCTAACCGTTATTGGCCTCTCTGATGAACCCGAGCAGACAATAGAAGCATTTACAGGTCCAAAAATTACCTATTCTGAAGCAATTGATACGAAGAGAACTTTAAATAATGCGTTAAAGATCAAAGCAATACCTCATGTGATCCTGATCAATCCAAAAGGTATCGTAATTTGGGAAGGATACCCTTTATTGGAAGGACATAAGCTGACGGATGATGTACTGAAAGCATTATTGAGCAAATACAAGTCCTGAACTTACAATAGATTTATCCCTTGCTTCCGCTATTTTTTTTACTTTTGCGTCACAAAACGTTTACACTTTGACATTAATAAAATCGATTTCGGGAATACGGGGTACTATTGGCGGTACAGTTGGCGAGGGCTTAACACCATTGGATATTGTTAAGTTTACTTCGGCATACGGTACCTGGGCGGTTAACAAAACAGGGATAAAAAAAATTATACTGGGGCGTGATGCCCGTATATCAGGTAGTATGGTAAACAGCCTGGTTATAGGTACGTTACAAGGCCTGGGCATCGGTGTGATGGATTTGGGCCTATCAACCACACCAACGGTTGAAGTGGCCGTGCCTGCCGAAAAAGCTGCCGGTGGTATCATCCTTACCGCCAGCCATAACCCGAAACAATGGAATGCGCTTAAATTATTAAATGCCGACGGCGAATTTATCAGTGATGCCGAAGGCAAAGAAGTACTTGAAATTGCTGAAAAAAGCGATTTTAAATATGCCGATGTAAACGATCTGGGCAAAGTAAGCACCGATGAAAATTATTTGCAAAAGCATATAGATATGATACTGGCGTTGCCTTTGGTGGATAAGGATTCAATTGCAAAAGCTGATTTTAAAATAGCTATCGACTGTGTTAATTCAACAGGGGGGATATTTGTGCCAGCTTTATTGAAGGCACTGGGCGTAAAAACCATATATGAACTATTTTGCGAGCCTGATGGGAATTTCCCGCATAACCCGGAACCGTTGCCAGAAAACCTTACGGCGCTTTCAAAGGAAGTATTAAACAAACGCGCTGACCTGGGCATAGCCGTAGACCCTGATGTTGACCGCCTGTGCTTTGTATGCGAAGACGGCAACATGTTTGGCGAAGAATATACGCTGGTAGCTGTTGCCGATTATGTTCTGCAAAATAAAAAAGGCAATACAGTATCAAACTTATCATCAACCCGTGCCCTGCGCGATGTTACCGAAAAAGCAGGCGGCGAATACCACGCTGCGGCAGTAGGAGAGGTGAACGTGGTAAATAAGATGAAGGAAGTGAAAGCAGTAATAGGCGGCGAAGGCAATGGTGGAGTAATTTATCCCGAACTGCACTATGGTCGCGATGCTTTAGTGGGCATAGCTTTGTTTTTAACCCATCTGGCAAAATTTGGCAAGCCGGTTTCAATTTTAAGAAGCTCGTATCCGGGTTACCATATTTCGAAGAACAAAATAACCTTAACGCCCGAGATGGATATTGACGCTTTATTACTTAAGGTTGAAGAAAAATACAAAAAACAGCCCTACACCACAATCGACGGCTTAAAAATAGAATTTGACAAAGAATGGGTACATTTGCGCCGGTCGAATACCGAACCAATAATTCGTATTTACTCTGAAGGAAATTCAGAAACTGTTGCAAATAATTTAGCCAATAAAATAATTGCAGATATAAAAGAGATATTACAAGTAAAATAATTATTGAATTAATGAATTATCGAATTATTGAATCAGCCGCTATTTAACCTTGGTATCAATTCAAAAAAACGCTAACTCAACAATTTGCTAATTCAATAATTCAATAATTCAGTAACTCAATAATTCAATAATTCAATAATTCAATAATTAAAACATGCGTGTTTATTTTGATAATGCTGCCACCACGCCGCTCGATCCCGAAGTACTGAAACAGATGTACTCGGTTATGGAAAATAATTACGGTAACCCGTCATCAATTCACGGCCATGGGCGCGAGTCAAGAGCGCTGATAGAAAAGGCGCGTAAAACGGTGGCTAATTTGTTACATACTTCGCCCGCCGAAATATTTTTTACCAGCGGAGGTACCGAGGCCGATAATACCGCGATACGCTGCGGTATCGTTGATAACCAGCTAAAACATGCCATTACCAGCCGTTTAGAGCACCACGCAGTTATACACACGCTCGAGGCCATGCAAAAAGCTGGCATTATTAACTTAAGTTTTGTTGATACAGATACAAAAGGTAATATCGATTATGGGCATTTAGAAACGCTGTTACAAAATAACGACCGCAGCTTTGTATCGTTGATGCATGCCAATAATGAAATAGGTACTTTAACCGATATTGCCCTTGTTGGCGATCTTTGCGAGAAGTATAATGCCATTTTTCATAGCGACACCGTGCAAACCATGGGGCATTATGCGCACGACCTCAGCAAACTGAAAATACATTTTATGGTATGTGCGGCGCATAAGCTGCATGGCCCCAAAGGCGTTGGTTTTTTACACGTAAATCACAAGCTTAAAATAAAACCATTGATATACGGCGGATCGCAGGAGCGTAATATGCGCGGCGGCACCGAAAATCTTTACGGCATTGTTGGCCTGGCAAAAGCCCTTGATATTGCCTACACTGAAATGGAACAGCACCAGCAACATATACAAGGGTTAAAAACCTATATGCTAAACCAACTGGTTGAAAAAATACCCGGCATCAGCTTTAACGGCGAAACAGATGCTGATAAAAGTTTATACACTGTATTAAATGTGTCCTTCCCAGATATGGAAATGGCTGATATGCTATTGTTCAATCTTGATATAGCAGGCATCTCTGCCTCGGGTGGCAGCGCATGCAGTTCGGGCACTGATATAGGCTCGCATGTACTCACTGCCATCGGCGCAAGCCCGTCAAGGCCATCGGTACGGTTTTCCTTTTCAAAATACAATACAAAAGAGGAAGTGGACTATACGGTAGCCAAAGTGCGCGATTTGTGTATGGTAAACGCTTAAGGTCAGTTTGCAGTTTTTAGTAGGCAGTTTGCAGGCCGTGACGCAAAACTATCAGGCTAACGAAAATACTTTTTTCTTCCTTCTTTTTCGCTTGCGAAAGAGCGGGACGTCAAGCGAAGCGATGACAGGGTGAGTAAATTATACGAGCGGCATTGCCACAATGCAAACTCACACGGCTCCTTAATTTTCCTTACCATTTATTTATTTCTCATCCTAATTAAGTATTTTGGCATAGATATTGGTTTGTTTTAATTATAAATTAATAAACCTATGAAAGCTAAGAGTCAAAAAACCGGGAAAAATGAGGAACGCCCTTCAAAGGGCCGTCCAAACGAAATACCTGAAAAAAGAGAATCGGAACAGGAAAGGTCTGGTTATCCACACGAAATTGAACGCCAGGAACAGCAAGGCGGCGGCAATGCTTCATATAGTGAACAAATAGATGTTACGCCACCAAAACCCCACGAATTTCCTTCAGTGGGCAATAATACCAAGGCTGATTTTGTAAGCAAACCTTATGGCCGCACTACCGGCCGTATGATCAGCAGCGACCCTGGAACAGAAAGCATATAGTTTTCTTTGATCATCAAAAATATTAGAATTACGGGCTGGGATGAAAGGGTGGACACCAGTTTATATATCCTTTTTCCTGGCTCGTGATTTTTAATTACCTAAATTTTAAATACGGAATTATATAAAAGAAGTGTCCGTTAAAGGATGTCACTTCAAACAAAATAGGCTACCCTAAAAAAGCAGCCTATTCTGTTTTATATAAGGATTATCGTAACTAATCTCCAGTCCCTAATCTCTAACCCTAATTCTGCATCATCTTCAAGAATGAAGATAATCTTTCCTTCATTTCCCTACGGTCGACTATAAAATCAAGGAAACCGTGTTCCTGCACAAATTCCGCAGTTTGAAAACCTTTCGGGAGGTCTTTTTTAATGGTTTCTTTTATCACCCTTGGGCCGGCAAAGCCTATTAATGAACCAGGTTCAGCAATATTAATATCGCCAAGCATAGCATATGATGCTGTTACGCCGCCGGTAGTTGGATCGGTAAGCAATGATATGAACGGAATTTTTGCTTGCGACAATAACGCAAGTTTGGCTGATGTTTTTGCCATTTGCATTAATGAAAAAGCCGCTTCCATCATCCTTGCACCGCCCGATTTTGAGATCATTAAAAATGGCGTTTTATGCTCAATACAATAATCAATAGAGCGCGCTATTTTTTCACCAACAACCGAACCCATTGAACCGCCAATGAAGTTAAAATCCATACAGGCAATAACAATATCCTGTCCGCCAATTTTCCCATAACCCGACCGTATAGCATCTTTCAGCCCGGTTTTCTTCATGGTTTCTTTAAGGCGGTCGGCATATTTTTTGGTGTCCTCAAAGTGCAATGGATCGCCCGAGCGCAGGTCGGGAAGTAGTTCAGTAAATTCGTTATTATCAAACAGCACCGAGAAATATTCTTTGGAGCCGATACGCATGTGATAGCCGCAGTAGTGGCAAACATATTGATTTTCAACCTGCTCGGAGTAGTGGAGCGGCTTTTTACATTCAGGGCATTTATTCCAGATCCCATCAGGGGTTTCCTTCTTTTCTTCCGTAGTCGTAATTATCCCTTTGATTTCCCTTTTAAACCAAGCCATATCGATATCTAAGTCTTTCAAATTGTTACAAAGAAACGAAATATTTTAGATATTAGTGATTGGAGGTTAGCGATTAGAGATTAGTTATATTGTTACCAAAGAAGAAATAATACTAAGGCGACGCAAGCCGGTAGTAATCAGCAGGTATCGATTCTTTAGCATTTATAAAAAACAAAAATTATGTGTGGTTTTGTTCCCTGTTTTTATGATAAATGCAAATAAATCAGGCTTAAACGAAAAACTCCAAAAAGTAACATTATTATTTTCGAAACGGGGAATTTAGCTAAATTCGCATTCTCTAAATAAAACCAAATGAGTTTAAAAGATTATAAAGGTGTCCTTCACGGAGACCAGGTGCAGGAGCTTTTCGAAGCTGCAAAAAAGCACCAGTTTGCTTTGCCTGCCGTAAATGTGATAGGCACAAATACCATAAACGCTGTTATGGAAACAGCGAAAGCGGTTAATTCGCCGGTAATTATACAATTATCAAACGGCGGTGCGCAGTTTTATGCAGGTAAATCGCTTGATAACAGCAAATTGCAGGCATGCATTTTAGGCGGCGTTTCTGCTGCTAAACATGTGCATTTACTGGCCGAGCATTATGGCATAGCTGTAATTTTGCATACCGACCATGCTGCTTTAAAGTTTTTACCATGGATAGATGGTTTGTTAGATCACGGCGAAAAATTCTTTGCTGAAACAGGAAAGCCGCTATTTTCATCGCATATGCTTGATCTTTCGGAAGAACCCTTGCATGAAAATATCGAAATATCAGCCAAGTACCTTGCCCGTATGGCCAAAATGGGGATGACTCTTGAAATAGAGCTCGGTGTTACCGGTGGCGAAGAAGACGGCGTTGACAACTCGGATGTTGACAGTTCACGTTTGTACACCCAGCCAGAAGATGTGGCTTATTCATACGAAGAACTTTCAAAAGTAAGCCCAAGGTTTACCGTTGCAGCTGCTTTTGGTAACGTGCACGGTGTTTACAAACCCGGCAATGTTAAATTGCAACCTGTAATTTTACATAACTCGCAGGAGTATGTGAAAAAACATTTTAACCTTACTGCCGAAAAACCTATCAACTTTGTGTTCCATGGCGGTTCAGGCTCAAGCCAGGAAGAAATAAGGGAAGCTATATCTTATGGCGCCATAAAAATGAATATCGATACCGATATGCAATGGGCATACTGGGAGGGCATAAAAGATTATTATAAATCAAAAGAAGGCTACCTGCAAAGCCAGATCGGTAACCCAGAGGGCGAAGATTCGCCAAACAAAAAATACTACGACCCACGTGTATGGTTACGCAAGGGCGAAGAAAATTTTGTTAAGCGCCTAAAAGTAGCTTTTGCCGATTTAAATTGTATTGACGTAAACGATAAATTGTAGTGAGAGCGGAAAGCACAAAGCTGAAAGCGAAAAGCCTTTTTTCAGCTTTGTGCTTTTAGCTTTCAGCTTTCTGCTTATAAAATGATTCAAGTAAATAAAGTAACCGATCCCGAATTGCTGGAAAAAGTATTTGCCATCCGCCGCGAGGTTTTTGTGGGCGAGCAAAACTGTCCGCCGGAGTTGGAGTGGGAATTTGAGGATGAATCCAACCATTTTTTAGCAAAAGTTGATAGCGACCCTGCCGGCGCTTCCCGCTGGCGCAAAACCGATAAAGGTTATAAACTGGAGCGTTTTGCCGTACTAAAAAAATTCCGTGGGATGGGAGTAGGGCAGGAGTTGGTAAAAGCTGTTTTAAATGACCTGCCAAAAGATGCGACCTATGTTTATATGCACGCCCAGCTACCAGCCATATCTTTATATGAGAAATTTAATTTCGAAAAGATTGGTGAAGAATTTGAAGAAGCAGGGATAAGGCATTATAAAATGGTGCTGAGGTGATTTTGGATTTTGGAAGTTCTCTAAATCTATGTCATTTCGACGAGGAACGAGGAGAAAACTTTTCGACAATGCATTTCAGTTTTGCATATTAGTGCGCATGCTATAGCTTTCTTGCTATTCACTCCAAATGATACGATTTTTATTATTCATTTACGTCATCATTCATAAATTTCCATTCAGGGTTTAAAGTGGCTATTAGCGCATCTTTCTTTTCCCTTCGCCACTTTTTTATTTCTTTTTCTCTCGCAATAGCTTGATTTATATCCGTAAAATGCTCGTAATAAATTAAATTGTAACAATAAAACTTTCCTGCAAAAGTGTTTTTGTTACCCTTGTTTTCAAAGTGTTCATATAATCTTCTTGCTAAATCATTTGTAACACCGGTATATAATACAGTTCTTGTAGGATTCGTCGTGATATAAACGTAAAAATTATAGTTCCACATAATATGGCTGCTTGATTGTTGCTTCGAAAAGTTTTCTCCTCGTTCCTCGTCGAAATGACATGGATTTTTTAATCAACCAAATATCCTAACCGAAAAATCCATCGCTTCCCTTAATTTATCATAATCAAGACCCAGGGCCTCGCTTTGCGATTGTAGGTAGCTGATAAGGTTTTCGGTGGCGATGTTGCCTGTAAGCTCGTCTGCGGCCATGGGGCAGCCGCCGTAGCCTTTCAATGCAGTGTCAAAACGTTTGCAGCCACTTTGATAGGCGGCTTCAATTTTATTGTGCCAGGCATCAGGGGTTGCATGTAAGTGTATGCCAAATTCAGTTTTTGGGAATTGGCCGCAAAGTAAAGGATAAATGCTTTTGATCTGATCCGCAGTGGCAACGCCTATGGTATCGGCAAGGGCAATTATTTTAACACCTTCATTTACCAGTTGTCCTGTCCAGTGCTGCACCAGTTCAACGTTCCACTCATCCCCGTAAGGATTGCCAAAACCCATAGACAGGTAAACCAATAATTGCTGGTTATTGTGGTTGCATAACTCATTTATCCTTTTTACAGTATCAAATGCTTCATCAATTCCCGAATTTGTATTACGCAGCTGAAAAGTTTCAGATATTGAAAATGGATAACCAAGATAAGTAATTTCCGGGTGTTTTACGGCTTCCTCTGCCCCACGGTAATTAGCAACAATAGCCAATAGCTTTGAAGAGGTAGCGCTCAAGTCAAGTTTGGCTAATACCTCCGTAGTATCCCGTAACTGCGGGATCGCCTTGGCCGAAACAAAGCTGCCAAAATCAATAGTATCAAAACCGACTTGCAGCAGCAAATTAATGTAGGTGGCTTTTAATTCAGTTGGAATAAATTGATGGATCCCCTGCATAGCATCGCGGGGACATTCGGTTATTTTTATTGATGACGCGGCCATATTTATAAAATAAGATGCGGAATAAACCGGCTCAAATTATCAGTGATCAACCCATTTGATTCCCTGATCCCGATCCCGGCGGGTTCCTGTCCAACCACCCAACTGCCAATCACCGGGAAGTTGCCATTAAATTCTGGCAATTTACAAAACTCCTGGTAAATAAAGCCTTCTTCGCCATAGCTCCCATCCGAACCTGCAATTATATTTTCATTTTCAACTATGGTAATATTAGCGCCTTCGCGGGAAAGCAAAGGTTTTTTAACATAATCTTTTAAGTTGCTGCGGGTAAAGTACGCAGGCAGCAAATTTTTATGATACGGGAATAATTGCCATAAAATAGGCAATATAGCCTTGTTGCTCAATACCATTTTCCACGATGGCTCTATCCAGTTTGCCTTGAGGGTATCAATCGGCAGATTTTTTCCGAAGGACTCGTTTACCATCCACTCGTATGGATACAGCTTAAATATATTGCGGATCGGCTGTTTATCCAGGTCAACAAAAAACTGGTTATTGTTATCCCAGCCAATATCATTAATGTAAATAAATGCTGTATCTAAACCGCCCTGCATGGCGCAATCCTGCAGATAGGCGGTGGTTGTAAAGTCCTCCAGCACATCTTTTACACAGGTGAAGTATAACTTATCGGCGTATAAATAATCCTTCAAATATTTCCAGTAGGCAATCAGCTTTTCATGAAGCGAATTAAACTGATCCTTAGGTTCATCAAAATCTTTCAGCCAAAACCACTGAATAATGGATGCTTCAAATACCGAAGTAGGGGTATCTGCATTAAATTCAAGCAGTTTGGGTTCTTTTATGCCATCATAACAGAGGTCAAAACGCCCGTAAATTGCCGGGGCATCATTATTCCAGGTATCAATGATATGTGGCACAATAAATTCAGGTATTTTAAACTGTGCAAACAGGTTTTTATCGATAACATATTGCACCGCCTGCAGGCACATCTCCCAAAGATCGGAGGTTACTCCTTCAAGTTTTTCGATCTCGGGCAGGGTAAAGGCATAGTAGGCGGATTCATCCCAATAGGGAACATCGGCCGTATGAAAGCCAAAACCTAAAGCCTCAACGGTTTGCTGCCAGTTGTTGCGTGGAGCAATAGATATTCGCTGCATGTATTATGATGAAGATGAAACGTGAAAGCCTTCTGATCCTCCAAAGCCGCCGCGGCTGATACTTTCTTCAGAAGAATGTACGCCTGCATTTGAATAACCCTGTCGATAGTAAGTACCGGCATAATACGTGCCATAGGGCCTGAAAACGTAATAACCATGGTACCCCGCCGTAGCTGGTGTATAGCCGCCTGTTGTATCAGTACGTAAAAATAAGCGGTTGCGTTCGTGTGGGCGGTTACACCCCAATAAGCCGGCAACCAAAACAAGCGAAATAGCGTTTGATTTTTTCATGCCCGGCTTATTTTACAGTAACAAAAAATTCATAATCTTTTTTTACCGTTACGTTCTGCGTATCGCCGTTATCGTTTTCACCTTCAGTGGTAAATTCGTCCAACGATGGAACGGTATCTTTTTTATCAAATTCGCGTACGATGACGCCTTTGCGCCAAACCTTATAATGGGTTGTTAACAAATCCTTTGCCGAATCGATATGCGCGGTACTTAACGATACCTCGATACTGCCATTTCGGTCCACTTGTTTAGCCTGGTCATCGTTGCTGCCATCGCAGGCGCTTAAAAAAAGTATAACTACAAATGCAAAAGGTAAAAATAGTTTCATACGTGTAAATAGGTTGTAAAATGGTTTGACGGTGCCTTAAATAATTTGTTACTAATTATAAGGATAATTGTGGCTAATATAATTGTTATCAACCAAACGTGGCGGTGCCTGGCGTTAATATAGTATGATCAAATTAATTTAATTTAATTTAATAGCCACTGATTAGTGGGTAAATATTTAAAGAAAAAAGTGCAGCTTTTTTGTATATGATATGCTGTCAGTTATCTTTTGGCATATGCCCGTTTTGTGTAACCCCGCCTTTCACAAATCGCCTGATAATTAGGCGCGCCCCTCCATTATAGGTAAGATAGCTTAAGCTCCAGTTAATAAATACGATGATCTTATTCCTGAAGCCAAGGAGTGAAACCAGGTGTACGAACATCCATATCAACCACGCAAAAAATCCCTGGAATTTTAGTTTGCCAAGGTCGGCAACAGCTTTATTGCGGCCTATAGTGGCTAACGAGCCTTTATCGAAATATTTGAATGGCGCGGTTGGCTCGCTGTTTATTATTTGCACAATGGTTTTGGCTACATGGTTGCCCATTTGAATAGCAACTTGCGCTACTCCCGGATGCCCTTTTGGCGTTTCATCAGTTATCATTGCTGCAACATCGCCAATGGCAAAAATATTTGAAAACCCGACTACCCGGCAAACGCTGTCCACCCTTATCCGGTTGCCCCGTTCAACAATATTTTTCGATATCCCGTGAGGAATAACACCCATTACGCCTGCCGACCAGATTACATTTTTAGTAGGTATGGTTTTCCCATCGCCTAATTTTATCTCATTGCCGTCATAGCTTTCCACTTTTGTATTCACCAGTACTTCAACCCCCATTTTGGTTAAAAATTCCCTGGCGCCTTTTGAGGCCTGTTCAGACATCGACCCCAGCACCCTTGGCTGAAACTCAACGAGGTATACTTTCATATGGTCTTTATGCAGTTCGGGATAGTCCTTATCAAGTATATGATTGCGCAGCTCGGCCAATGCACCTGATAGCTCGACCCCAGTAGGTCCGGCGCCAACCAGTACAAAGTTTAGGTAAGGCGCGCGTTCTTCCTTTGTATTTAATAGCACAGCTTCTTCAATATTCTGCAATATCAGAGATCGCAGGTTAAGTGCCTCGGGTATCGACTTCATCGGCATGGAAAATCTCTCAATATCCTTATCACCGAAAAAATTGGTGGTCGAACCAGTGGCAAGCACCAGGTAATCATAAGCGATCTCACCTATGGTTGTATCAATGGTGTTTTTTTCGGGATTTACTTTGGTTACCTCAGCATTACGGAACCTGAAGTTTTTCTGGCCTGCGAAATTCTTTCTTAATGAAAACGCGATAGAATCTGCCTCAAGGCTACCTATGGCCACCTGGTAGAGTAAAGGCTGAAATGTATGATAATTGTGCTTATCGACCATTAATATCTCAACAGGCATATCTTTAAGCTTGCGCGCAACCTGTAGTCCACCAAAGCCGCCGCCGATGATTACTACCTTTGGAAATTTTGATTTATCTTTTAACTCCATGCTGCTGTGATTATATGAATACGCAGTGACTTGTTTAAAGCGCAATTTTCATTATAATTTGCCAATTACAAACATATTTTACTATAAAATATGTGGACGTATTGAAACATCTTTCAACCTGGCAACAATATCCTTGCCATTCCAATTAAATAAGTGACCAATGTCATTCTTTACCATAATCACCATCATTAATACCAAGCCCTGGTACCTATAGTTTTGTAATACATTAAAAACCAAAAAATTATTATGGAAAATTTAGTTTCGGAGAGGGTAACAAAAGTAATTGTACCAGGTAATGCGGTAAATGGCACCATTGCCAAAAATAAAACTATGAAAGCATTGGTTTATCACGGGGCTGGCAAAAAAGCATGGGAGGATAAACCCAAACCAACAATTATAAAGCCAACGGACGCTGTAGTAAAGATATTGAAGACAACAATATGCGGAACCGACCTGCATATTATGAAAGGCGACCTTCCTGAAGTTGCCGATGGCAGAATTATTGGTCATGAAGGCGTTGGTATCATCGAAGAGGTTGGAAGCGCTGTAAGCAATTTTAAAGTAGGCGACCACGTGATTATATCCTGCGTTACTTCATGCGGCAAGTGCGAATATTGTAAAAAGGGAATGTACTCGCATTGCGCTGATGGGGGATGGATATTGGGTTATATGATAGACGGTACGCAGGCTGAATATGTGAGGATACCGCATGCCGATAACAGCCTTTATCCTATTCCGGCAGGCTCGGATGAAGAAGCGCTGGTGATGCTGAGCGATATTTTACCTACAGGCTTTGAATGCGGCGTTTTAAATGGCCAGGTAAAGCCCGGCGATATTGTAGCTATTGTTGGCTCAGGGCCGATAGGGATTGCAGCGCTACTGACAGCTCAATTTTATACCCCGGCTGAAATTATTATGATAGACCAGGATGAAAACCGCCTGAATATGGCAAAAACTTTCGGTGCAACACATAGCATCAATGGCGCGCACGAAAATGTGGTTGAAAAAATAAAGAGCCTGACAAATGGCAGGGGAGTTGATGTGGCGATTGAAGCTGTTGGCGTACCTGCAACATTTGAATTGTGCCAGGAAATTATTGCCCCGGGTGGCCATATTGCCAACATAGGCGTTCACGGAAAAAGTGTTACCCTTCACCTGGAAACGCTGTGGTCAAAAAATATAACCATCACAACCCGGCTTGTTGATACGGTTACTACACCGCTGTTGTTAAAAACAGTTCAATCGAAAAAAATAGAGCCAAAAAGGTTGATCACCCATCACTTTAAACTGGATCAGATTATGGAGGCCTATGAGACCTTTGGTAATGCGGCGAAAGAAAAAGCTTTAAAAGTAATACTGGAAAGTTAGGTTAGTCCATGGTCGATAATCCAAAGACCATAATAAAAAGGATAGTGGTTTTTGTCCCTGTAGATACTGAGAGGCGTCTGCGGGGACAAATTTTACATACTCAGGTTCTATCTTAAAAAAATGAAAAAAATACTTATTTCAGGTTTAATAGCAAGCTGCATATTGTTTGTCGTCAGCTATGGCGGCTTGTTCCTGGCCATCAGGTTTTTTCCAAGGTTATTTATTGAATATAATGGCCCGCTATTTAATTCCGACGGCAGCAGGGACACTCTTTTTTACATGCACCCCTTTATAATCAGTTTCGCCCTATCATGGTTTTGGGACAGGTTTAAAGGATTGTTTAAAGGTGTATCCATTTTAAGGGGCCTGGAATTTGGGTTTGTGTATTCAATCATAGCGCTATTGCCAGTTATGTGGATATCGTTTAGCGCCCTGGATATCACTTTACCCATTGTGATAAGCTGGTTTTTGTATGGCCTGGTACAGGCCATCATAGCGGGAGTAGTGTTTGCCAAAGTTAATCCATGATAAAATCATACGGAGATGCGATACAAAAATATTTTGTGGATATACCTGCTGTTCGTTCCGCTAACCAGCTTTGTTTTGCCCGCCCAATTGAACCGGCAACCCGGCGCAAAAAGATGGGTGATCAATGAAAACAGCAGCCTGTGTGTTAACGGAACTACCAACATAAATAAATTTGCATGCGAGATTTTAGCCTATGGTAAAACGGATACGCTTACTGTAAGCAAAAGCAATAAGGAAATTGGTTTATCGGGAAGTATGGGCCTGGATGTGAAAAACTTTGATTGCCATAATTCCATCATGACGCACGACCTCCGGAAAACGTTGAAAGAGCCTCAATATCCCATGCTCCATATTCGTTTTTTGTCATTAAGCAAAATGCCGGAATTAAGCTCACGGCCCGAACTTATAACGGGCATGGTTGAAATTGAAATTGCCGGTGTAAGCAAACGATTTGAGGTTAATTACCAGATTACGCGCGACGATCAAAAACTGATCCACTTATTGGGCGCAAGAGATATTAATTTTTCTGATTTTAATCTTATCCCGCCCAGAAAGTTAGGCGGGATGATAAGAACTAATGATAAGCTCAGTGTCGATTTTCGTTTGAATATGAAGACTATTGATTGATACGTAGGTCATTGGCAGTCAGTGGTTTTAATGATGCAGGTCATTTTTTCAGGAGACCGTGATCATTTCATAAAATACCTTAAATATTCAATTTTATAGCATTAAAAATAATTCATGAAAACAATAATACCAGATCCACAACTCGATGATGAACTACAGGAACTATACATTTTGAGTAACCATTGGATATCGGACATTCATTTTGAAGAGGTGGAGATTGGGTTTTTAAAAAAGATGATCAATGATTATTTGATGCCGGGCTTAAAAAACGGTCAGTTAAATCAAATGGCCGATATTAATAAAACACTTACCCGGCAGGATGAAAACATTGCTGACCTGAAAACTAAAATAGCAGGACTTTTAAAATTTATCGGGGGCCTTATTAATGAGTCAAATGCAGAGATAAGGATCGAACTGGTAGAAAAATTCGCGGTGCTGGAAGCAGAAATGAGAACCCTGTTTAAATCTGTTAAACAGGTAAAAAAATTATTATTTTCTTTCACCGAAGCGGTAAGGAAAACTGAATGCAATGTTTTTACCGATCAAATTACTCAATCCCTTTACCTTTAAAAAAGACACTGGATTATGCCTGATATAAATTATATAACCGCCGACGAAGCAGTAAAATACATTAAACCTGGCGACAGGGTATTTATCCATGGCAGCGCGGCAACGCCGGTATGCCTGGTACACGCTTTGCAACAAAGGCACAACGAACTTTATAACGTTGAGCTGGTAAGTATCACCACGTTAGGTGATGTTAATTTTAATCAGCCCGAGCACCGGAAGTCATTTTATTTTAATTCGCTTTTTGTTTCTGCAGCTACACGGGCAGTTGTAAACAGCGAAAATGGCGACTATGTCCCTATATTTTTAAGCCAGATACCGCAGCTTTTCCGCAAAAATATACTACCGATTGATGTGGCCCTGATCCATGTTTCGCCACCCGATGCCCATGGCTTTTGTTCATTGGGCACCTCTGTCGATATTGCAAGAGCAGCGGTTGAAACGGCAAAATATGTGATCGCGCAGGTTAACCCATTAATGCCCCGTACGCATGGGGACGGTTTTATTCATGTCAAAAAAATTAATGCGCTGGTTTGGAACAAAGCCGAACTGCCTGAAGTGGATTACTCATTTGAGGTGAGCGATGCCGTTAAAAAAATAGGTTATAACGTCGCCTCGTTGGTTGAAGACGGGGCGACCTTACAGTTAGGTATCGGCAGCATACCCGACCAGGTTCTAAAAAACCTCACCGGGCATAAAAATTTAGGACTTCATTCGGAAATGTTTTCTGATGGGATCATCCCGCTTATTAAGAGCGGTGTGATAAATAACAGTCAAAAAAAATTAAATACCCGGCATTCGGTAACTGCCTTTATTACAGGCACCCGTAAATTATATGATTTTGTGAACGACAACCCGGCCATAAGGGTAATGGAGATAAATTATGTAAATGATACCAGCATTATCCGCCAAAACCCAAGGGCCACCGCCATAAACAGCGCAATAGAAATCGATCTTACCGGCCAGGTATGCTCTGATTCTATCGGCACATATCAATATTCCGGAATTGGCGGGCAAATGGATTTTATCCATGGCGCATCTTTATCTGAGGGCGGTAAGCCAATTATTGCCTTACCTTCTCAAACAAATAAAGGAATTAGCCGCATTGTCCCCTTTTTAAAAGAGGGGGCAGGCGTAGTTACCACGCGTGGGCATGTGCACTGGGTAGTTACTGAATATGGCATTGTTAATCTTTTTGGCATGAGCCTGAAACAAAGAGCAAAGGCGCTGATTGAAATTGCACATCCCGATCATCGGGAAATGCTTGAAAGCGCTTATTATGACAGATTTGAGAAAGCTTTAATTGTATGAACAGCATAAATCATTAAAATCATGAAAACCGTATTAGTATTGACTGATTTTTCAATCAGGGCAGATCATGCCGCGTATTACGCCTTAAAACTTGCGCAAAAAATCAAGGCTAATTTATTATTGGTTAATATATATCCGGGGCCATCTGTCGAGCCAATGTCTTCGCAGGTTGCCCTGCCATTTGGAAAATATGAAGCTTTCTCCGCAGAAAGCGCTAATGAACTCAATGAGTTAGCCGACCGCTTAAACAGGCTGATGGATAGCACTGCCAAAGAGGGCGACTTCAGTCCGGAAATTAAACAATGCAGCAAAGCGGGGCCTTTGGGTAATAATATCCATGCGATAACTTCAGGCCATAATGTATTGATGGCGGTAATCGGTATGCATAGCCCCGATGTTTCACCTTCATTTTTATTGACAGACCATGCTAATGAGGTTATTGAGAGGGCCAATTGCCCGGTTTTAGTGGTGCCTTACCAGGCATCGTTCAAGGGTTTTAAAAAGATTTCGTTTGCCACGGACCTTACCCACGGCGGCATGGATATACTACACTCCCTATATGGTTTGACAAAATATTTCGATTCGGAAATTTTAGTTACACATGTCTCTGATCAAAACTCGTTGGATATAGAAGAACAGCAGGTTATTGATCAGTTTTTTGACCAGGGGACTTACCCGATAAATTATCCAAAGTTATATTATAGGGCAATAAAAAGTAAAAGTATTACTGCTGGCCTCGATTGGTTGTCGGAACATACTGACATCGATCTACTGGTTTTGGTACACCGGAAGCGCAATTTTTTTCAAAAGATATTTGATGGCAGCATAACTCAAAAACTGGCGGACCATCTTACAAAACCCATGCTGGTTTTGCCATGCTCAAAAATGATAGAAGTTCTGCCTGTATTTTAGAGGAGGTAAAAGGCGAAAGGTAAAAGGTTTTTCGCTTTTCGCTCTTTTATCTCTTTCACTCACCAACCAAATTCAAGCTTCCTGATGTTTTTGTCGGTTAAATTAATATTTAGATCCTCATAGTGCGTTTCGCGATATTTCATCAACAGACCGTAGCTTTTCTCACCCTCATCAATAAGTTTGGCTATGTATTTCAATGCACCTGCTTTCGCATACTCCATTGCCTTGATAGGTGATAAGAATCCGTAGAACATAGAGGCCTTAGCAGGAAGTGTAAGGGCCGGGTACTGCCGTGAATGAACAGCGCATGCTGCCTTTATTTCCTGAAGCGTTGGCGCAAATGGTATAAGGTCATTACAAAAAACCTCGCTAACCGATGTTTCATTATGATACACCTTGTAAAATTTGAAAAAGGGTTTTCTATCATGGGTCAAATCCTGCTTGTTGGCAGAAAGTTTCCTAATAACTTTCTTTTTTTTAATCCCCTGTATTTGTAACAATGCGGCACCTCTTTTTTTGTTTTGCCGCCTGGATACTTCTGCTATCGTTTCCATATAATATTTATTAATGCTGTAAAATAATATGTATTAGTGTTGTAAAGCTGCGATGAATGGGACACATGAAAAATGACCCCTGTCATTTAAAAACCCAATACCCATCATCCGGATAGGTAATGCCCATCATTTCTTACCTGTGCCTCCCGCCCTACATTTGTTCAACATTAAAACATAACCAAAAATGAAAGCAAAAAATTTTATCAACCGGATTACAGTAAGCTCCATTATAATGGCAGTAATTATCGTTTTTTCAACAATCCCACAACTCGTAAAAGCACAAGTCAATTACAAATTAGCCGCTGGCCCGGACGTAAGTATCAAAGTACTGGGCTCATCCAATATACATGATTGGACTATGGCCGCGACCGGTATAGAGAGCCAGGGTGATTTTAAGTTTGAAGGGGGGCAGCTGCGTTCACTGCACTCTTTTAATTTATCTGTAGAAGTGAAAAGTTTGAAAAGTGAGCACAGTTCGATGGATAGCAGAACTTATAAGGCAATTAATGCCGATAAGTACCCTTCGGTATCTTACAAGCTTAGTTCGGCGGTGGTAACACTGGTGCAAAAAAACAAATACCTGATAAAGGCAACCGGCGACCTTACCATTTCGGGCGCAACTCAAACTGTTGTATTAAATGTAACAGCAGTTGTTAACCCCGACAATACCATCACTTGTACCGGTTCGCAAAAAATACAGTTAACTGATTACAAAATAGCGCCACCAACCTTTATGCTTGGCGCTATGAAAGTGTACAACGACCTTACCATACAATATAACCTGGTTTACAAAAGCAATCAGCTTTTAACAAAAAACAATTAATAAGAACATTATACCAACAAAAATTAATAAGTATAATCATGAAAAATAAAATTTTCACCATCCTTGGCTCAATAGTAATCGCAGGGCTAAGTTTAATGCCAGCAAAGGTAAAGGCACAAAACGGGACAATGCAATTTTATCGTCCTAACGATGAACGCGGTGTAAACGTATTTGAAACCTCAAAAATAGATACTGTTAAATTCACGGGGCTGAAAGTGAAAGTCGGCGGTAACTTCGAACTTACTTTCCAGGCCCTGGGCGAATCAAATACAGCGGTTCCATATATCCCTACCGGTTATACCAGCAGTGTCACTAAACTGCTCCCGCTTGCACACGCATTCCAGTTGCCTGAAGCCAACCTGGCAATTGATATTCAGTTAGCTGACGGTATCCGCATGAACCTTACAGAATACCTGGCATCAAGGCACCATGAAGACACCTGGGTAAAAGGTGGGTACATTCAATTTGATAAGTTGTTATTTCTTAACAGCGATATGGTTAATAATATCATGAAAAGGGTTACCATTACAATTGGCCAGTCTGACGTTGATTACGGCGATCAGCACTACAGGAGATCCGACGGTGGTAATACCATTTACAATCCTTTTATCGAAAACTATGTTATGGATGAGTTCGCTACAGAGCTTGGCGCCGAATTCTACTATAAAGATCCATCAGGTGTGTTTGCAATGGGTGGATTAACCAATGGCGAACTCGACGAAACCGTTAACGCAGCTACTAAAGTTGATGCGGAAACCGGCCTGCCAAATAAATACGATCCCGCTATCCTCGGTAAATTAGGTTACGACAAACAAGTAAACAAAGATTTCAGATTTAGGTTAACAGGCTCTTTCTACACACTCAACAGTGGTAACAGCAATACACTTATGAGCGGTGACCGTACCGGATCACATTATTTTGATGTAATGGAAAACCAGGCTGTAGCAAATGCCACTGTGCTTAGTGATGCAAATGATTATAGCCCATTTTCAGGAAGGGTAAACCCCGGCTTCAGCGAAGAGATACACACTTATATGGGCAACCTGTTCTTAAAATACCAGGGGCTTGAGTTTTTCGGCACTGTTGAAAACGCAAACGGCAGGGCTATTACAGAAACCACCAATCGTTGGGCTACTCAATATGCCG
>Ga0207014_1019_pt1 | contig 40857 bp, 62 predicted proteins | sample Alteio_BWMinCont_56_FD_153495 | JGI IMG/M metagenome (GOLD analysis project Ga0207014, IMG submission 153495) | Enriched cells from forest soil in Barre Woods Harvard Forest LTER site, Petersham, Massachusetts, United States -... | ecosystem: Environmental > Terrestrial > Soil > Temperate forest >...
GAATGACCGTCTGCACAATCTCCCGCCCGATACCGAGAATGAAGTCGTTGCGTATCTCGCTCAGGTCGCAGTAATTGAAACGCAGATGAATCAAGCTCCTGCTCGACTCGCCGCGAAAGAAGTTCAGGATCTCAAGATGAACCTCGAAGAGCTTCAGATGCTCCGGGCTGAACGCAAAAGGATTGCGCGAGAGATCTCCGCGCTCGTAGACATTCCCTACATCGCCTCTGGAGGCGTCAACGTCGGGGTTTCTGTCTGATGGTAGACGGATACCCGCAAGGCATCGTCTCCGGCTTGCTGAAGGGCATTGACGGAGTTTTAGGGGCTCGTGACGCAGTAGGCGCGATCATAGATCCGGTGTATCTGCTGACGCGGACTTGGTACTCAGATTCAGGATTCACGACTCCAGCGACGCAGCCGGAAGGATTCGCCAAAGACTCGGCACCTGTACAAATTCTGCCATCGCCAATGATGAAGGAATACAGTCAGGACGTTCGCCTTCGTGAAGGTGGATCAATCAAGGCCGGTGACATCATTTTGAAAGGCATTTCGCAAAACAAGTACACGTTTGAAGCTCTGGATACTTCTGACGTGGAGAATGTTGAAAAATTTTATCTGATCGGTGTTAAACTGTATCAGATAATCAACGTCACGAAAAAGTACGTCACTTTCGACGTTCAGGTTCGTGAGCTGACAAACCAGACGAGGTATTCATGAAAAGTGGAAAATCGCAGCTACTCGCTGCACAAGGTGAATACGGCAAAGTTTCAAGCGGAATGGAAGCTGTGAGCGGTCACGGTAAGGCTGCTGCGGATGACGCAGAGCTTGACTCGAAACGCCACGATCGCGGCTACAACCCGATTGAAGACGCCGAGCGCGGCTCGGTCAGTGAAAAACTGAACGGCGACGCTGGACGCTACAAAAAAGGTCCTGGCCCGATGTAATCTGATTTCAGTAAGTGCGCTGGGTACAAGTCCCGGTGTAACAAGGGTATGCGACCCGGCCTTACGGAATTCTGGAGGATTTCATGCGTTTCATTCGCAAAGGTGGCCGAGTCATTCCGATCGCAGACGGCGCTGCACCTGAAAAAAAATACAGCTCAAGCTACGGTAAGTCTGCTGCACTCGGTGTTGCTGGCGGTGTTGTCGGTGGAACTGCTGCACTCGCGAGACATCTCGGTATGGCTGCGAAGAATTCCAAGGCTGTGAAGTTCGGAATCATCGGCGGTGCAGTGAGCACTGGAATGGCCATTGGTGGAATTGGATTCGCAGTTAAGAAATCATTTGAAGCGAAGGATAAAGATTCTCCGCGCAGTTTTCAAGCAACGAAACATTTTCTGGCTGGTGCAGCTGGACGAATCGCAGGATATACTGCTGTCGGAACATTCGCAGGAATCAAGATCGCAAAAGGAATTGCGAAAAGGAGAATCGCTTGAGCGCATCAAAAGAACTAAGCAAGGATTACAACAATCATCAAGTTGGACTCAAGGGCGGTCGTAGCGTATCGAAAGACTTGCATCCTCCTGGTGAGAATGAACTCAAGCCACAGCGCACGAGTGACCAATTGAATCCTCCGAACAAGCTCGGCACTCCTGGTGCTCAACCGGACAAGGGTGTTTTCTCGTCCAGTGAGGATTGAATGTCGGACGCGCTGCGCTTCATCAAGAAGAATGGTCGAGTCATTCCGATTGGCGCAGCTCACGCAGCTGTAGCTGTCGGAGCGGCTCGTCGAGTTGCTTCTACGGGTTCAGCAATCACGACATCGACCGCATTGAGAAAACATCCGCAAGCAAAGATGGATGTGAAGCCGAACGCAGGCATGAAGTTCGCTTCTACTGCTCTTGCAATCGCTGGCGGAATAGGCGCAGGTCTTTCGCTTGGTCACGGTGGAAAACTGATCGCTGGAGCGCACGTCGCGAATGAAGCTGCTGACATCGCATCTACTGCGCTCGTTGCTGGCGCATATGCTGGCAAAGGAAATGCGAAGGCAAGACTGAAGCAAGGCGCAGATCTCGAAATCAAGAACCAGGCGCTCGGATGGGCTGCGTATGGTGCTACGGCTCTTCGCAGTTCTGAATCTCGCGCAGCAATCAAAGGGATCGCAAAAGGAACGGCTGCATATGCAGGCAAGGTAATCGCGCTCGCGCGCAAAGCACTAAGGGTGGTGGAAGCATGAGATTCATTCGTAAAGGTGGAAGAATCATTCCTATTCGTGAAAGTGGCGCAGCTGCTTCTGAGAAGAAGAAGTATCCAGCAGTTAAAAAGTTAGGCGTAGGAAAAGGCGCTGCTTTTGGCGGTGCTACTGCGGCTGGAATATACGCAGTCAATCACGCATCTGCTCTAGCCGTTCATGGAAAAACTGTCGGCAAGTTTTCATCAGCACTCGCATCAGTAGCTGTCGGTGCAGCATTGGGAGCTATTGCTGGATCGTTCTCAAAGACAAAAATGGCATCAGGTGAAAGCAATAAGCACGTGATGAAAAGAATTTCAAACTTCTCGAACTCTGAGACGACTAAGAAGAAAAAATGAGCAAGAAGGTCAATCTCAACGACTTCGCAAAGAGTCTTGGCGACTACTCGAATCTTTCGATTGATCAGAAAAAGAAAGCCATCACGAAAGGAATCGTAAAGAGCATTCCTGATCTCGTGGCCGCGTCTCCTGTTGATACGGGACTTTATGCACAGTCATGGGCATTCAACGTAGACGAAGAGTCGATCATCATTGGAAACACCGCACCATACGCAGGCATCATTGAGGATGGGGCAAGACCGCATCGTTGTCCGATCGGTCCTTTGCTCGCGTGGGCCAAGCGAGTTTTAGGTAGCAGTTCTCAGCCGCCCGATTATGATAGGGAAGTATGGGGATTAGCGATAGGTGTACAGAAGAAGATCGAGGAACACGGTCAGGCTCCGAAGCACGTTCTCGCAAATGCGATTCCTAAGATCATCGAAAACATTCGGATGGAGTTGAGCAAAGCATGAAGAAAATTATTCTCGCACTACTCCTGACTTTCTCTGCGGCGATGGCCGACACCCCAGGGCCGAATACGATTCTGAACATGCGTCCAGGATCTTGCACGAGTGGATTCCTTCGCGGCGGATCTTCACTGTCATGCTCGGTGTTCAGTAATTCAGATATCCCTAGCGGCTATTATTTGCCGACCACTAGCGACCAATCGAATTGGAATGGATACGCAGCTCAGATCTCGGCGCTCACTTCATCGCTAGCCACCACGAACACAAACGTCACTGCGAACACAGCTGCGATTGCTGCGGCTGATGCTCTAATTGCTTCATTGACTTCATCTCTAATAACTACAAATTCAAACGTCGCGGCGAATACTTCTGCGATCAGAACGATCAATTCTACGCTCACTACGGTAGCAGGTGAGATCAGCTCTATCACTTCCACGATAGCGGCTCTGACAAGCTCGTCGATCGCGAACGTGTCGAGCATCACTGGGTCGACTGTCACCGTTGCGCTTAATTGGGTTTATGGCCAGATTAACTCTATCCTCCAATACATCTCCAACAAAACACCCACAGTCTTCTTTGTCAGCACTCATGGCAGTGATGTGGCTTGTCCTGCCACACCTTGTGGTGATGGCACACGGCTGAACCCTTGGGCATCAATTGATCGAGCCAATATAGCAGTAGCTGCGATGAGCCCACCTGCAAGCCTCACCAATCCTGCAACGGTGAATGTTGATCCTGGTTTTTATTCCACACTTGATCCTTCTTTTTCATACATGTGTTTTACAACCTATTATTCACCGACGATCGCAGGCAATACGGGCGTGTCTATCTCTGATGGGATGGGTGGCACACTCCCAATCACATTGAATATCACTCCAGGTTGTCAGCTTGTTTTTTATGGGATGAGCACTACCACAGATCTGACGGGTGCATTCGGCTCTAGTGTCATCATCAATGACTCAAGTCCGATCTACCCTCCTAATTTTGAAACCGTTACTTTCTACCAGTCTCAAGTGACAGGCTCTCTGACCCTCAATAGTTCTGGCCCATCAAATGCTAATTTGAACTTCTCTCAATTCTCATATCTAATCCCAAACGGAAGTGATCCAGATACTTTGACAGCCAACACAGGCAATGTCACCATCAACAATGCCTTTTTATTTGAGCCCGTGCTGATCCATGCTACGGCGGGCAATAACGGGCTTTTTGTTCAAAATACTACGTTCAACAATCCTGTAACGCTTGATTCACCCAATGAGACTTATAGCGCTTTTGCAAGCGTCATTGATTCTTTCGTGCCTTCACTCACAATCTCGGGTGATAGGTCTTTCTGGACTTCGGACGCATCAAGCACACCCTCGCAAGCTAACACCACCTACACCAATGGGGCTGCTTACACGAGTAATAACGCTCTTGATACAGGCACTGACTCCATTGGAAATGCTTCAGGCATTTCTGGCTTCAGCCTCACCGATGCGCTCAACTGGCTTCAGAATAATCTGCTGTGGTTGAATGGCTCAAGCATCATGACTGGCGCTCTCAATATGGGCGGAAATCAGATCAATAATGTGGCCGATCCTGTGAATCCTCAGGACGCAGTGACTCTCTCTTACATGACGACGGCGATATCGTCTGCAATATCTGGAAGCACGCCACCTTACACGATTCAGACTGCGGATTACACCGCTCTCTCGACGGATCAATTCATCTACATGAATTGCTCTGGAACTTGTAACGTGTTCCTTCCTTCAGTGGCGAGTGAGTCAGGACATGTCTACGTGGTTCAATCCGTTACAGGCTATCAGGTTGACGTGAACGCAAACGGAGGCGACACTATCAATCTACTGCCGATGCAAGTAGTTCCTCCTGGAAGTTCAATGTCGATTCAGGATAATTCAATTGAATGGAGAATCTTTTAATGAAGCGATTATTTTGGCTGTCTTATTTTTTCTTGCTTCCATCGGCTCTTGCATCGAGCTTCGGTTCAATCGAAGTAACGAATCCGACTGTGTCGCCAGTACCGATCGTGAACGTGTCGCCAAGCCCATATCCGTCGCGAGTGTTCGTAAATAACACTCAGGCAAGCCCCGTTCCCGTTACGGCCCCGAGTGCCAGCCCTGTTTACGTGAACGTCATCAACCAGCCTGTACCGAGTCCGACGATTACAATCGTAGAACCAAGTCCGACTCCTATGCTTGATGAGTCTGCGACAGCAACTCTTTCGTCTGGAAGCCCTTCAGTCTCGATGAGCGTTCACGGAGTCTCTGAAGCGAGCGTAACGATCGGCGCTGGATTCACTGGCGGAACGATCGCAGGACAAGCGTCGTCTAATGGGTCGGCGCTCGTATCCTTGTCGAATAGTCAGGGCGGAAATTGGTCATCGAATCCAATTCCTGCAAATTCTCCCGGAGTTTATAAGATCACTGGTCTTGCTGGATTTGATACCTTCACCGCTACCGGATCTTCTCTCGTTGGATCTGCATCAGTAAAAATTGACGCAAGCACTGGTGTTTCTACGATCAGCGTGAAGCAAACGAACGGTGGAAATCTTCACACGACTTTCGATGGCGCAATTCCTGGCGCTTCATCGAGTCCTATGCCTATTGCAGCTCCTTCGACTGCGCCAGTTTTCGTAACCGTTACGAATCCAGCTCCCAGTCCTTCGCCTTCTATCACGGTGGTCGGGAACGTCGGAGTTATCCCGAACTCGCTTTCTACATACAGCGGTTGCTATACCGGCCTTGCCGTTCCCGCTACACCTACAGATATTTTCTATATCACAGGCAGCTCGACAAAAACGGTTACGGTTTTGAAACTCCAAATTTCAGGCAACGAAACGACCGTAGCGCAGCGTTTGTTTTCCTTTATCACGCGATCAACTGCAGATAGCGGTGGCGCTTGCGCGACTGCGACGATTGGACCTTTTGACCAAAACAACGCGGCTGCAACCGCAACCGTTCAAGGCTGCACGACTAGCCCGACAAGTCTAGGAACAGTCTCGGCGCTCGTTGGGGCGGAAGTTTTCGTTATCCCTGCCACGACTGGCGTTGATTCAAGTTGGCCGCAAATCAGAACATTCGGCGGGGCTGGACAAGGCCAAGGCGTGGTGCTTCGCGGTACGTCGCAATCTCTTGCGGTCAACACACTTGCGGCAATCGCCGGAAGTTCTCTCAACCTTTGTGTCACTTGGACGGAACAATAATATGAAAAACCTTATCGTTATCCTAATCTTTTTCTTATCTCTCAACGCATTCGCCTTCACGGGGCAATGGGTCTACGGCCCGTCGAAATCAAACCCGACGACATCAACGGTCATGGTTACGACGACCTTTCCAGCTTCGGGTAGCACCGCAAGTCCGCCGAGTGCGAACTACGTTGTAGGTCTACTCCTCTACTGTTCAGTCAATGCGACCTATCAGTTGAACGTCTTGAATCAATCGAGCGTGATTGTCGCAACCGTTCCGTTTTCGTGTTCAAGCACTCAAATCAATCAATGGCAATCGGGACGAAACGCCTTTCCGATTCAAGACGGCTATACGCTTCAGATTTTGCCTGCCGCTGGTTTTACTGGATTTGGTTCTGCAAACTTATTCTATTCAATCGAGGGGATTAACCTACTATGAAACTTTTCAAATTATTCGCTGTTCTTTCGCTCCTTTTGTTTTCGTTGGCTGCATTCGGCGCGACTGCTCCGCAATCCAGTATTCAGGTCACAAATAACGGATCTGTTGCCATCGTAATCAACACTCAGTCAATCGCCGTGAATGGATCTTATACCTGGACTGGAGCAAATCTTTCCCTTGTGGCTTCTGATCTCGTATTCAGGACTTGTGCGCTCGCTGGGTCTGTCGCTGTAGTTATAAACGGTCAAGGAATCACTCAGTCAACTGCGATGACGAGTCCTGTGTTCTCTCAGCTTTTGGATGACATGATCTCTGGCGATGTCACGCTGGTGAACTGATGCGCTACCTTATTCTGATCTTACTGGCATCTTCAGCTATCGCATCGACACCTCACGTTTGGCCCAAGTTCACTCCAGTCGTGAGGCCGTCTCGTAATCCTTCGATGGAGCACTCGCCATCCCCTCAAGAGATTCAGAGAATGCGAGATCACCATTTGCATCACCCTATGCCGTCACCGAGACATTCATGACACTTCAGGCAAAGCTCTGGATCGCTGCGACGTGCTTTTATGTTCCTGGCTGCGCTTACGTCAGTTACTATGTCGTGAGAGCTTGCAAGAAATATCTAGCGGGGTAGACCGTGCAAATCGTTAAAGCAGGAGTGCCGTTCAACTTCAACTATCCGGTCTACGATCAGAACCCGAGTCTGAACGTGCTGGCCAGCGTTTACGATGTCACGAGCGGCACTCCTGTCTTTGTCATTGATGTCATGATGGTCTTCGCGTCGGCTGCGTACTCTGGGAACTTCACTCCAGTGGCGGGAAAGACTTATCTCGTCATTGTTCTCGTGTATACGGACAACACCTTTGACACGATCGACACGACTCGCGAGCCTTGGACGGATTGCTACCAGGAAGCGACTGCGAACGGATCTCTCATCGCATTCAATTACGGTGCGTTTGATCTTTCGTCGAGCCTTTACGTTAAGGCGAAGATCTTCAACACGCTCAGTGGCGTTCCGGTTCTCGCCGGATCGACTCCGATGGCTCACGTCCTTGGCGGCGTGTACTTCGGATCTTTCGCGAGCGCGGTCGGCAATCCGTATCTCGTGACGAAGACCGTTTACGTTGACTCGGGTTATACGAATCCAGATCTGAACCGCGCTCCTGGTGCAGACTCTTTCCAGGCTGATCAGTTTGGCCTAGCTTCGATTGATCCGGGCATCATCAACGTCAGAGCAGGAATCGTTTACGAGATCGACGGTGAGTCTCTTACGGGCGTCTGGCAACCTTTTACCACGACTGCAAATGGCATCGGAGACGTGCCGGATATCGCCATCGCGAATCTCGCGCAATTCATTCGCACGAATTTAACGGCCTTGACCGTTAAAGAAGAATGGCCCTATGCAAATGAGAAGCTCGATTTCCCGGCCTTGACCATCTCTTCAATCGACAAGCCCAAGCGTATGCCTCAGTACCCATATCCGGTATCTGATCCCATACTGGTTGACGGAATGCTCAACGTCAACATGTTGGTCGCGACCTGGGATTTTCAGCTTCAACTCGATGTTTGGTGTCGGAGCAAGCTGGAGCGCAAGCAATATACCGATGCAATCATTGCGCTTTTCAACTCTCAGGAGATCGACCAAACTCCTGATGGATTGTCCCTTACCGTCACGAATTACTTCAGCGAGATCTTCCGTTTCGAGATTCAAGACATCATGTGCGTGGATGACGAGGCTGCCGCCCAGCGACAGGAGCGCCGCGAGAAAATTACGGTGCTCGTAAATTGTAATGAAATCCGAGTGAAGAAGTACTACGCTATGAACACGATTCAGACTTTTGTCGGCACCGAGAATACCGATGACGACACTTCTGAAACCGAACAACATGACGTGACCTGATTACTTGGGTTCGTTTTTGTGTGTCCAATGAAGGACGCTTATTCCACGGAGGAATCACACATGAGTATTTTCTCATCTTCAAACCCACTGGATTGGGGTGCCGTAGACGGCATCTATATCGACGACACTTCACCGCCTCCTTCGGTCACTGGCGTTGCAGCAAACACTGCGATTCTCGTTGGACAGTTCGAGCGCGGATCTTCGGGACTTCAAAGCGTAGGCTCAACCGGCCAGCTCTTCGAGCTGTACGGAAACAACCTGAACTACAGCGGCGCGGTAGCACTTCAAAATAAAAAATTCGGCTTGCTGAACGTAGTTCGCGTTATCGCTGCAAACGCAGTGACCGCAACGAAAGTTCTTCAAAGCTCAGGCGCGGTGAACATCATAGCGTTCACTGCTCTTTGGGCTGGCGCATACGGAAACAACATTCAAGTCACTCGCAGTGCTGGATCTACGCAAGGATCTAAGTACGTCATTCACGATGCAAATCCGAATGCCGTATGGCCCGACGAGACTTATGACAACGTGCTGATCTCAAACGTCGGATCTACTTTTGCACAATCCAATCTCATCACTGCTACCGTTCTCGCAACGACCGCTGAACCGGCAAACGCAGCTGCAGTGAATCTCGCGACTGGCGCTGATGGATCGGTAGTCGATAACGATTACTCTCTCGCGATCGTGAACCAGACGCAAGTTGCAGGCGCAGGAAATATCTTATTCCTGGATGCTTACAACTCGGTGAGAAACGGATACCTCAAATTGTCGATGGCGAACACCACCGATAAAATGTGTCTGCTCGCCGGTCAACCTGGAGACAGCGTCGCAACTGCGGTTACGGACGTTGCGAACTATCGTGATGTCGATGGCCGTATGATCTACTCGTACCCGTATGTCTTCACTACGATCAGCGGTGCAGGCGCAGAAGTGAACAGCGCAAGCTTTTATGCTTCGCTGCTCTCTCAGATCGCTCCGAACATTGACCCGGCTTTCGCTGGGAACTCTCAGTACCTCGCAGGCGTGAATGCTCTTGCGACTGCTGTTCAGCTCCAGCGTTCGGATTACATCGCTCTGATGAATGCTGGCATCTCTGCATTTGAAGTCGATACCGATATCGGCATCAAGATCAAGAGCGGCGTTGTGACTCAGATCGCAGACAGCTCGAAGGTCATGATCTTCCGGCGCAGGATGGCTGATTACATTATTCAGTCGCTTGCGAAGTACCTGAAGAACTATCAGAACGGAATCAACAGTCTGAAGAACCGCACGAACGCAAATGCCGCGATCACTGCGTTCAACACGCTGCTTGAAGGTCCTGCTGGTTCCACTGGCCTTGTTCCGAAGGATGCTGAAGTCACGAGCGGTAAGGCGTCGCTCATCGACACGAAGAGCTTGAACACTGACGCGTCTATTGCGGCTGGTTTCTTCAAGATCATCTACAAGCGCCGAATCTACAGCTCGATGAGATTCATCGTGTTGCAAACCGAGATCGGCGAAAGTGTCGTCGTTACAGAAGCAAATAGCTAAGGAAAGGGGACCACATGGCTAATCCGTCAATTCGTGGGCACCAGGGCTCTATCAGTTTTTTCCAGGATGGAGCCCTGGTCGCCTTGTTCAACTGCACATCGTTCGAGCTGAATATGGATTCAGCTTTCATGCGCTCGTACTATACTGGGGTCGCAGTCCCAGAAGGCGATCAAGCGATTGAAGGCTGGTCTGGAAATGCTGACTTTGAAGTGAAGGATTCGTCTTTGGATTCGTTCATCGACGCGCTCATCACGAACAATCTGAATGGGATTGGCGTTTCTGACTATTCCCTGGTTCTGACTGAAGACTACCCGGATGGCACGACCAAGAGTTATGTCTATTCGGATGTTCAGTTCAAGCTGGGCCGCAAGCAGGAAGGCCTGCAAGCGAAAGTCACGAAGCGTCTCGATCTTCAAGCCTCTACGCGTAACCCGCTGTAACGGCTTCCTGGCGGTAAGCGGGGGAGAGCCGCTGAAGAAATCTCCCCCACATCAAAACCACGGCTCAGGAGGCCGTTCATATGTCGAAACTCACTGTCGTTAAAGTTACTTGTCCTAGTGGTAAAGTCGTCCTTCTCCGTGAAATGAATATCGGAGACTCGGAAACGGCTGCTGAAATGGTCGCGCAACGTGCTGGCGACAATCAAATTCTCATGGGCATGTTCATGCAGAAGGCCCTGCTTCAGATCCTCCTGGTTCAAGTGGACGGTAAGAAACTGTCTGGACCGGAAAAGCAGAACATCAATTCAATGTTCAAAATGAACGACTACACCTACCTGCTGAAAGTCATCGGTAAGTTGATGGGAAGTGACGAGGGAAAGCAGGAAGTCAAAATGGAGATGGTCGCGGAAGAATAAGCCAAAAGCAAAAAGATCTCTGGAAGGAGATCACTTGGATTTGTCGATACACTTGCATCACACCTGAAATGGTTCTTGCAATGAAACCCTGGCAATTGCAGGTTGTGCGTGAGAGACTGAATGAAATGATTCATGCCGAATCAGGGAGAACCGACACATGATTGAGCAGGCTTTTGACGTAGCCGCTGAATTCAAATTCGATGTTGGCGAAGCTCTCTTGAACACGAAGGCATTGACCGGCGCAGTGGATGAATTATCCAATGCTGCTGACGGAGCGATGACTTCTCTCGGATATCTCGCTGGTGGGTTGGTAGCTCATCTCGGACTCGGCTCGGGCGGTCTGCTTGGAATTCTGAAGCAGGCCGTCCAAGTCTCCGAAGATTTCAATCACTCTGCTCTCGAATTCTCAAACAGCATCATGTCGAACTTCAAGCTCTTGAGTGGCGACATCAACACGTTCAATGATCGTCTTAAGACTTCAGAGAACATCATGGATGGCGTATCTAACACAGCCATCAAGTTCGGCGTTGATCAGAACTCTCTTTCAGCCATCACTCAGTTGATTGCATCTCCGCTTGCGGCTCGTGGAAAGCTTGGAACGAATTACGCTGGCGGGATCGACATGGCAAAAAACATGATGCTCGCTTCAGAAAGTGTCGGACTTCCTCAGCACATGGGCGCAGAGATGCTTGCTCGCGCTCTATCTCCTGGTCAGAGCGTAGGCGGTAAAATGTTCGAGCGTCTCGTGAACACTGATGCGTTTCGCGGATCTCGCATTATACATCCTCAGCAGCTCGCGACGATGAACCAGGACAAGAAGATTGAGCTTCTTTCCAAGGCGCTTCAACAGCTCGCTGGTGATGCTGAATTTCTAGCAGCCAGAATGAATCACATAGGTGCTCAGTTCACCGTGTTCAAAAACCAGATCATGGTTATTTTGAAGCCAATCGGTGATGCTCTAGTTAAGCCTCTCGTAATGATGATGAAACAGGCGAACACTTATCTCGCAGCTCACGGCAAAGAGATGGGCGACAATATCGCGAAGTTCATTGGCGATATTTTCGGAGATCCAGAAAAGCTGATGGTAAACTTACTTCAGCTCAAAAGGTTCAAAGGCGACTTTAAACACGCCGTTGACATCAGCTCTTTCCTTTTTCTGTTCGCCTCTATAGGAAAACTTTTAAAGCCGATCAAACCTCTGGCTATGTGGGTAGAAGAATTCTTAGGCTTAAAATCAGGCGCAGGTTTTCTCACAATCCTAAGTTCTGACGCCGGTATATTTGCAAAGATATTCAAAATAATGAACTCGGCTGTAGCTGATTTTATTCCTGTGGTCGGTGAGCTTTTATTCTTCTTTCAAGTTATTTCACGAGCACTGGCTATAGCAAAGATACATGACACTATTGCAATGGTTCAGCTAATTCCTCGCGCTATGGCTTTGTTCGGAAGAATGAAGGCAGCTCTCGATCAAATTTTAATGCCAATCACAATGGCTATCGACGGACTCGCAAGAATGCTCGCGCCTCTGTTTGAAAGTTCAATTTTATATGAGTTCGTTATAGATAATCTTACCGGACTTACATGGATTCTTGAAGGGCTTGGAACAGTGATCAACGTGGTCATGTCAATCGTTGCCGCACTTACTAACGTACTTCTTGGATTCATTTTCGATGTGGTCGCAGGCGTAAATCCTCTGAAGAATCTCGGGAATAATTTGAAAGAAGGATTTACCGACTTCTACAACGCGCACAAGATCGGTCAGAGCGGTGCGAATCCTACCGTCAACCAAGTCACGAACATCGGAAAGATCGAAGCACGATTCGATATGCGCGAGCAGCTTGAACCTGACAGAGTTGCATTCTCTGTCGTGACGCACCTCAAAAAACTCGCAGTGAACAAACGACAGACGCAAGGCGCAGGATCTTTTGATGCTGCCTTCGTAGGTCCGACCGTGGCGGGATTTAGATGAGCATCCTTGATGGAGATCCGACAAGTAGCACGTCGCAGCTTGACCCTATTGCTGCGGTCATTAAAAACCCGTTCTCTACGACGGTAAAGAGCGGCGGACTTCGGCCAGCTGACTTCCCTGGTGGCTTCCAGATCATCGAGTATGTGAATGGCAAGGCCGTCACGTCAACGCAACTTCGCCTAGTCGGTAACATGATGCCGATGCAGCCGTTCACCTGGGCTGGCGAGCAACGGATGGTCGAGGAGTATTACCCTGGTAATCCTGAGCCAGCAGTCCAGATCCTTGGTGGGAAAGAAGATCCGATCACCATCAAGGGTCGGTTCAAAGATAAGCGCTACAAAGATCCAAGCTATTACGGTGTAGCGTACCAGTACAATCTCGCGATCAACGAGATGCGCAAGCGCGGGAACCTCGTGAAATTCGGAATGCACGGGATCGCAGGAAACTTTTTCAGATGGGGCTTCATCAAGCGCGGCGAGTTCAAAATGAACAAGCTGTCATGGATCGACTACGAGATTGAATTTCTCGTGGTGAGCTATAAGCAGCCTAAGAACAATTATTTCGCAGCTCCAGAGAAGAAAGCTCCGCAAGACGTGAATCAAAATCTGATTAACGCTGCTGCGAACTTCACTCAGAACTATTCATCCGTTCCTAAGACGATGCCCCTCAGTATCGCAGGACTCATGAACAACATCACTGGAGCTGTTGCAGCAAATCTGAAAGTCGTGACTGGATTTGTGAACACGATTCTCTCTACTGCTCAAAGCATCGAAGACAGCGCAAATCGTGCGATCGGCCTAATCAAGAACACGAGAAATTTTCTCTATCAAACGAGAACCAAGATCGGCCAACTCGAAAACGGATTCAACTCGATCAGCGGAACGATTGGGCCAGCTGCAAAACAGACGATCGCCGCGTATAAGAATATGCAGTATCTCCACGAGACTGCCGCCTCTACAATCACGCTTTCTCAGTACCTTGCTCAAATGCAAGTCCAGTTTGAACAAATAGCCAAGACCGTTCCTAAGGCCCGGTACAAAGTCCAGATCGGTGACACGCTCCAGAGAATCAGTGTCAAGTTCTATGGCGTGGCCGATGACTGGAATGCGATCTACACTCACAATAACTTGACCACGACGGCGTTGACTCCTGGTCAGATTCTTGAGATCCCTAATCTGTGAGTTACTCATATCCACAGTCAACGGTTGAACTTCGGATCTTGCCGGAAGATTTTCACCTCGTCAGTAAGGCGACCGATACTCCGTATAAGATTCACGTTGTCGCTCGAACTGTCACAATAAATGTCAACGACTACAAGACGACTGACACGTTCAGTATGGAGATCGACTACAAACACTTTCCATTCGACCCTCGTTTGATCAGATCTTGCGGCGTGGTTATCTTCCTCCAGGACATGAAGAGTCTCGTGAAGGACGATGGATCTCCTAACACGATCGTCCCTGGCGCTCCGACAGATCTGAACTCCACGATTCCAAATTCTGTCTTCATCGGATTCGTTGACGATGAGAGCATTGAGTTCGACGACAGTAAGCGCTGCGTGAGATTCGAGGGACGTGACTGCACTGGACTTTTGATTGATCAAAAGTATCTTGCGAATACTCCGATCCCACTGAGCAGCAGGCTCGACTATGCGATATTCGATTTGCTTCAGCAGAATCCGGCCACACAGAATATCAGTCTCGTTGCCGGTGACGGTCCTGATGGCCAGCCCCTTGACTTCGCAGATCTTCCTACGCTGGCTCAATACTATCCTGACTTCGGATCTCCTCTCGCAGGTCAAAGAAATACAGGAGCGCACGAAAGCTACTGGGAAATTATCCAAGATCTTGTCGCACGTGCTGGATTGATTTGCTACATGGGTACTGGTTACGGAACTGATGGAAATATCGTACCTGCCATTGTTCTCACTACTCCGAAGAACCAGCACAACGATTCAGACGACATCAAGTTCATTTACGCCATCAACGTGAAGAACTTGAAGTTGAAGCGAAAGCTCGGACGATTCAAGGGCTTCAATATCCAGGTGAGATCTCGCGTCGAGAAAGAAGTTCTCATCGCAAAAATTCCTGAAGAAGCGACGGTAGACTGGGGAGTCAAGTACGGATTCCAGTATGACGCCGCCACCGTTCCGAGTCAGGATGCAAATCTTGTCGCGATCGGACATCAGAACTTTGATCCGATCACAGTTCCTGTTTTGAAACCTGATGGATCTCTGGACGCCTCGACGACTCACCTTGCTCCGTACATTACGTTCAACGTGAAGAACATCAGCAATAAAGACGCGCTCATTAAGATCGGTGAAACTGTTTTCGAGCAGTACAGTCTACAGACTCTTGAGGGAAGCCTTGAGACGATGGAAATGGCCGGTCGAGGATCGAACAAAGGCGCAGGCGTTGACAATTACAATTCTGGCAAGCAGTACGATTTGACTCACATAAAAAAAGGTCAGACGATCTGCATGGAGATCAATACTGAGGACTTGACTGCGATCTCTCGATTCGCAAGTGTCGGATCTCGCGTGAGCTATCTTTTGAATCAGGGATATGATCGAGCAACGGCAAACGTATTCGCGCAAGTTATGGGTAAGTTCTCGCCACGATTTCAGATCAAGTCGTATTCCATGACGCTGAACCAAGACACTGGATTCAAACTCTCGATGCAATTCCAAAGCATCATCGACCTGGGGAACATCTCACTTGAATGACCTAGAAACACTCAGAGAGATTTTTAAGGACACAAGGCTGCACATCGGCATCGGGACGATCGCAACTCTTGGATTATCCAATAGTGGAAGCAAGCTCCGCGTTAAAGTGAATCTACTTCCTGAGAATCGCGAGATTGTCGCAGAGATGACGTTTGCAGATCTCACGACGGTGACATTCCCAGAGATCAATGATCTCGCGATCGTCGCATTCGTTGATGGCCATCCTGATGAAGCCTTCGTCATCAAGCTCGTGAACACGAGCGAAGAGATGATCCCTTTGTTCGCACAGGCAGGTCACAGCGTTGCATACTCGCGGCCAGGAAAGAAAATGTATCTCGGCAGCAATACGAAAGTGGGCGCTGGCCGTCTGAACGTCGAGCCGACTGAGCCTTTCGTTCTCGGCAACGTGCAAGTGTCGGCCTTGACCGATTTAGTGAACATATTTCTACAGCCCGGCGGAGTTCCTGGAAATCCGATCGGGCAATGCGCGGTCGGGCCGGTGTTCCTTGATTCTGGCGTCAGATCTGCTCTGACTCTCTGGATCGCTCAGTATTTGACTACCGCTTCCACGAACATCATTTCTCAGATATGCTTCACTGAAAGGGGGGCATGATGGCGCTTGTATCATCGAGACTGAATCTAAATCGCTATGATACCGCCTTAGCTGGTCTTCAGGCTGAATTCCCCATTAGCGGCAGTCTTCTCCCTAATGAGCAGGCCGCGCTCGCCTCTTGGCAGAGCAAGCTCGCTCATGCGCTCATGGATAGCGAAGGCACCGACGTTGTAACCGAGATTGAATTTGGCGTGGTCAATTCGAGTGGATCTGATCCGCAAGGCGGAACCGTAACGAGTGTAGGTGCGATGACATGACGCAAGCGAACATTACCGACATCATGAAGACTGACATCGCGTTCCAGCGCGGCGACATGGTGAAGACTGCTGGTGGTGATGTTGCGAAAGTTTCAGATCTCGCGAATCTTCAGCAAGCTCTTTTCCATCGCCTGATGACAGTTCCAGGTACTCTCGTGTGGCGTCCGACGTACGGAGTCGGGATCGGAAACTATCAGAACTCACCTAACACTTTTTCACTTCAGCAAAAATTAGCTGATCTCATCCAAGAAGAATTCGCAAAAGAAGTCAGAGTGCAAAGCGTTCAGAGTGTCGCGATCAACATTGATGACACTCATCCTGAAAATACAACTATTATTGTGAGGCTTACGCCGGTAGGATACACTGAGCTTCCAATGACATTCACTCCGTTTAGTGGGGCATTCGCATGACAATCCCAGTCTCTTCAGCGCAGGACTTATACAATCTTTTTGAAAGCACTGCGACTGAGATCGCTCCTGATCTTACGGATTGGCTTGAAGGATCGAGTAACGACACATTCGGCGGAACTTTCTCGCTCGGAGCAGACGAGCTGACTCGTCTCATCATCAACAAATTCAACACCTGTTTTTTCAATCTCGCGCAAGGACCGGATGAAAATAATGGCGGTCCTGATGATTTACAGACCTTGGCGGTTGATCGCTACGGTTCAACCTTCGCTCGTCCTGGTGCTCAGAAGGCAATCGACACCGCTATCTTTCAGCGTGCCAATAATTCCGCTGGCTCTGTACTGATTCCAGCAGGAACGATCATTAAAACTCAGCCTGACGCTAACGGAAATCAATCTCGCTACTCGACTGATTCTGCCGTCACGATGACAAACAATAGTTCGTCTACTGACACTGAAGTTCGAGTGAACATCACTGCAGTCATCGGTGGTGCGGCTGGAAGTGCTGGAGCTGGAACGATCGACATCATTGAGAGCACTCTTCTCGATAATTCAATCAACGTGTCGAACGTAGGCAATGATACAGGGGTTGACGCTCTCGACAGCCCGACCTATCGCACTCTCATTCAGAACATGGTTCTCGCTCTCGCTGGCGCGACAGCAACAGCAATTGAAGCGAAAGCAGAAACTGTCACTGGAGTCGTAACCGCCACGAACGTGGATCAATCCATGACGGTCATTCAATACGATCCGATTGCGAAAGCTACGGTCGGAAATTTCTTCTATCTTCCAGTGCCAACTCTCTATGTTGCAGACGCGACTGGTACTGCGAGCCCTGCACTTGTGGCCGCAGTTATTCTCGCAATCAAGTCGGTGCGTGCAGCTGGAGTCATCATCAACGTGGTCGCAGGAAGTGCCAATACCGTGAACTGGACCGCATCCATTGTTCTGAATTCTGCCGGTCCTAACTACTCCGTTCTCGTGAGTAATCCGCAGCAAATCATCGACAGCATGACGGCTTACATCAACAATCTTCCTGTCGGTACTGGATTTGTTCGCGCCACTGCGAATGCTGCGATCTTGGCAATCTGGGGCGCGAGCGGAACGAATGACCTCGTTTCTATCTCCACGAGCGTTCCGAGTGGCGATGTGAGTGTTGCTGCGAATGTGAAATGCGTTGCCGGAACAGTGGGGCTTGATTAATGGCGCTGACTCAACAGCAGTGGTACACGAAGCTCAAAGGATTTGTGCCATCATGGTGGTTCGAGAAACAGCAATACGCGGTCGCATACTTCAACGCGATGGCTGCAGTTTTCGCGCAAGTGGATCAAGACTCCGACGATCAAAAGAACGCAGTATTTCTCACTCGCTCAACGACTCCAATCCTAGATCTATCAGGCGAGGAGCAAGGCGAAATTACCCGAATGGGTGCGGAGCAAGATCCATCCTACGTCACGCGAATTCAGAGGATCACGAGCGCGACAGATCCGATCGACATCAAGACAGCAGTCGATGAACTTCTTGCGGTGGGTCAATGTCTGATCTTAGAAGCTCCGATCGACAATGCTTTTTGCAGTCGCGGCACATTCTGCTCGCGAGATAGCTACATCAGCGATTTCTTCAGGAACTTTTTCGCCATCGTGGTGCAGCCGCAGGAGCATAAGCCGTATTCATTCGCAGCTCGCGGTAATTTTTGTTCACGTTCTGATTTCTATGGAACTACGAGCGTTTCGGGTTCTATCTACGCTTCAATCGTCGCAACAGTTAATGCTATGAAAGCAGACGGCGTAATGTATAGTATTATCGAAAGCGACACTTTAACTTAGGGATGGTGGAAATATGCCAAGGCGCTTATGGAATGACGGGCAAGAGATCGTTGAACAGGATTTACAATCAGCATCCCCTTCACTTGAGATCGAACTTTATGAGCGCGTGATTTTCGCGCTGATGGGCAAGCAGTCCAATTGCGTGATGGGTGCGGCTGACTTCGCGGTGAGCTTCGTCAATGCGACGACTGTGGCTCTTGCTCCAGGTGTCGGATTTCAATTCGACGGAACTCAAGTCGATCCTGAACCTAAGAACAGACTTCTCTACAACGCAGCATCGGCGAATCAAACGATCACTACGCCTGATCCTACGAATCCTCGCATTGACTTGATCTGCATCAAAAACTCTCGCGTCGTGATTCAATCTGGAACGAGAAACTTTAAGAACGCCACGACTCTCGTTGTAGCTCCTGCGTCTCTTCCGCTTGAAGACGACTGGCAGACGCTTGCTGCAGTCGTGACAGGAACTCCTGGATCGAGTCCAACCGTTCCTGCTACTCCTTCCGGCTACATGGCTGTTGCTCAAGTTCTTGTCGCACCTGTCAGTGGTGTCGCTAACCAGGGATCTATCGCCGATGTGCGCGTTCGTTTTGAGAAACCATCCAGCTGGTCATCTCTGAATCCTCAGTCTGCGAATTACACGATGACTCTCGATGACGAGATTGTTCTTGCGAATGCCACTGGCGGACCTATCACGATCAAAGCACCGCTTGCCGCAAGCTGCTATGACGCTTCGACCGGCAAAGGAAAGAAGTTCAAAGTCATCAAAGTGGATGCGACCACAAACGTCGTCACAGTGCAGGGAAGCGGAACGGATCTTCTCGGCGACGCAAACATTCAAACGATCGCCAATCAAGGCACGGCTATTGATATGTTCAGTGCTGGCGGAACTCAATTCTGGTTAGATTAACAGGAGAACGGACATGAAACTTTTCACTCTACTCGCAATTCTTTTTTCGATCACTGCTCACGCTGGGAATGAGACTGGATTACCAGATCAGATCTTGCGAGTGCCTCATGCTGGCGGTCGAGTTCAAGCCGGATCAATCGACTTGTCGAAATCTGCAGCAGTGGGAACGAGCGTCGCTGGAATCGTCAACGGTGGAACGAATGCGAGCACTCAATCGCAAGCGGCCATCAATATCCTTCCTGCTGCATCGACCGTCGGTCAAACAGTCAAATGGAACGGGTCTGCATGGGTTCTTGGCGTTGCGCTTCAGAACTTCGCGCCCATTGTCGAAACATTCACCGCAGAGGGTGCTGCTGCGATTGGCACGCTCTCGACATCGAGTCCATGCATCAGCTCTTTGACTATCTCTAGCGGGACGGTCAACCCTGGCGCTGGCATCATCGACAGTACGCATAGTGCCGCGCTTCCTACTGGAATTTTTGTAGTCGCTATGCCGGGTACTTGTTCTTCTGGACAGATCCAAATGAGCGCGAACGCTTCACTTGCCGAGACTGGGGATTCGCTCGTCATTGGATCTGAGCCAATCACGACAGGCACCATTTCCAACAGCAGCGTTTGCATCACTTCTGTCGGAACTTCAGCGGGAATTGTTCCCGGCGTCCCTGTCGTTGATCTGACGAATCCTACTGCGATCACGTTTGGAACTGTCGTCGTGGCCATGCCGGGTACTTGTTCGGCCTCTCAAATTCAATTGAGCGCGAACGCGGCAATCAGCGAAACTGGCGATTCACTTCAATTCGGATCAGTTTTCACGCCTCCCGTTTCTCCCGTCCCGCTTGATCTCGAAGTGGATGCAATTGCTGGTGGCGGTGGTGCTCCTGGTGGTGGTAACGGTGGCAGCGGATGCGGAACTGCTGGTGGATTGACTTCTTTTGGATTGACCACCCTTGCTCCTGGTGCTGGCGGCTGTTCGGCTCCCAGTAATCCCGGCGCTGGCGGATCAATTTCAAGCTCTTCTCTGGGCGCGGATGTGACCTATGGCCAATTATTTCCTGGCGGGGCCGGTGCTCCGGCGAGCGGTAGCGGTAACGGAAACGCCGCTGCGAGTGGTGGAAACGGTTGCAATAGTATTTTTGGAGGCGGCGGCGCTGGCGGTTTTGGGTCGAATGCTTACGGGTCTTTTAATGCGATTGCTGCTGCAGCTGATACCGGCTCCGGTGGTGGTGGTGGTAGCGGCACCGCTTCAAACTCCACGAACGTCGGTGGCGCAGGCGGTGGCTGTGGCGTTCGATTGCACGGGATTTACTCTGGCACTCTGGCCGCGTCTTATCCTCTCTATGTTGGTCCTGGTGGCGCTGGCACTGGCGCAGGTAGCGGCGGAGGCGCTGGATCTGCTGGTGGTAGCGGAAGACTTTCAGTCGCAGTTAAATTCCAGTAAGGAGCCTTCGATGGTTGACCTTGGAAGCATGACCTCTTTTCTGGACGGAAAAAAGATCGCATTACCCGCCGGCGTCGTCGTGGTTATTGTCTGGATCATCATTGCAGCAACCAGGGCAAGTGACCTGCAGGCTGCGCAAGAGAAGCGTGTCACCGCGATTGAAGCGGCATATCTTCAGCAAGCTACAGCCATTTCAAAGCTCAGTCGCGATATGCTCATCGTCAAAGTTCAGAACAAAGAGATCGCTCGCGCAGTTGATGCAAAAATAACTTATGACCCGGAGTCTGCTGATGATGACTCCCAATGATTATGAGGCGCTGTATCAAAACGCGATCTTAACCGGCAATCCTCGCGATATCGACTACGCAGCTCGCGTCGCAATCGCGCATGAATCCCTCTACCGGGCCGTGCAGCTCGAAACAAAAATACCCTGGCAGGTCGTCGCGTGCATTCACTTCCGCGAATCGAATCAGGACTTCACAAAGCATCTCCATAACGGAGATCCGTTATCCTCCAGGACGACTCACGTTCCAGAAGGAAGGCCGACCACTGGTGAACCGCCGTTCTCCTGGCAGGATAGCGCGATCGACGCCTTGAGCGGAATATGGAAGCCTCTCGCATGGAATCTGGCCGGATGGCTGGAGTTCATGGAGCGGTACAACGGAATCGGCTACCAGAAGCACGGAATCAATACACCGTACCTCTGGGACTTCACGAGTCAGTACACGGCGGGTCTTTTCGTTGCAGATGGCTCTTTTAATCCGGTCAAGACCGAATCCAGGCCTGGATGCGTTGCGCTCCTGAAAGGGATGCTCGCACGCGGCACAACCCTTGATTTTCTCTCGTAATGGCCTGATACTCAGGGCTTAAACGTAGAAAATTCTACAGGAGAAATGAAAATGAACGCTCAACTTACTGCAGTCCTTCAGAAACTCGAAGCCGCCGATATCGCAATCCTTGGCTCTGCCTTGCTCCCGGCTCTCGAAGCCGAAGTGCAAGACCTTTCCAAAGGCAATGCGACCGTTTCGGCGGTAGAAGCTGTCGTCTTCTCGGCGACTCTTCCGGCTGCGCAGACGGCTCTCGCGAGCTTGCTCGCTAAGATCCCTGGCGCTGCGGCTTCCAGCTGATGATTCATCCGGGCGAAGCGCTGAAGCACTGGGGTGAGGCTTACGCCTACACGCACATGATTCAGTTCTTCGTCCGGAAAATCTTCTCTCACTTCAAAAAGAAAGCGGTGACTCCATGAACCTGAAATTTATTATCAAAGACGAAAAAGGTGTTGTCGGTCCCGCGATTCCTCTCACGCAAGGTGAATCAAAAACTCTCAGCGTTTTCTGGTTCAACGAAGACGGATCTCCGTATGTCGCGCCGTCCATCACCGCGCTGCTCGTGAAGATCTATAGCAGCATCAATCAAGGCTCAATTCAAAAGTCTCTGGCTGGATCGACCGTCACGCTTCTTCAGTGTACGCAGCTCGGCGGCTATATTGGCTTTCAGTTCTCGCTTCTCGCGACGGATACGCCGAACATGACCGCGAATAATTCTGGTCTTCCGGTGAGCTTTTTCATAACGGACGCAAGCTCGAACGTCACCGAAGGCGATATCCTGAATGCGTTCGACGTGAGCATTCCAGCAGTCATCACATGAGCACTATCGCATATCAGCCGCTCACGGATGTTGAGAACGCCTTTAAAACGATCGTATGGCTTCCACTCATCAAGACCGGCGAGGTGGCTCTGGCTGGCGTTGAGGCAACGATTCCTGTTCTCGATCTGCCCTTCTTCCAGGGTCTTGAGGATGACGCCATCAATGCGATTGCAGACTGGGCATTCAATCAGCTCGTGCAGCTCATCGACGTTGAGGCGATCGTACTCGTTAAGGCCGAACAACAAAATGCATGGGCCACGGCGAGCGCAAAGCTTTCCATCTTGGCCGCTTCACAAGGAGTGAATTCCGATGCGTATAAACAAGCTCTCGCTGATTCTGCGGCTGATTTTGCCAAGTTTGTTCATTCTGGCTCTTAGCGGCTGCGAAACGATCCAGATCGCAGCTCGAAACCCGTTCACGCCGAACGGAACTCTGAGCCTTGGCTGCACTCAAGCGAACACAATTTCAAGTGGGACTATTCAGCTGAGTGAAGATGACTGCATCGCAGCGATTCAGGAAAAGCTGGATGTAACAAATCCAGATGGATCAGTGACGAAAGGTCACGCGCCTGCTGTGATTCAATCAGCCGACGACTACGAGACTGAGACTGTTGAGCTGGATCAGGCGTGCAGACTTCTCGGAAATAATTGTTCCTACGCGCTCGCACAGACGGTCAGAACGCGGCAGGCAATTTTGATGCGACTCCGGTCTGGTTCTTTTCGAGTCGAATCTCAATCTCGTCTTTCTTTGCCTTAACAGCGACTTTCACTTGTCGTCCACGAACTCCGACGACTTCAATAATGATCTCACCCTTATTGATGACGATATGATCTCCGGCGCGAAGAGTTAGGGCTAGACCGCCAATCTTCGAGTAGCCGAACGCCTTACTCATTTGGATCGCCAAAGAAGTACTTCGTGAAGATCAGATCTTTCTTGTCGATCATCGCTGATTCTTCTTCTCCGTGACAGGAAACGGTCAGAGAGATCATCGTTCCGTTCGCGTCGGCCTTTTTGATTCGCGGTTCAACTCCGCACTTGCAGCACATTAGCCGCGAACTGAGTGAAGTGTTGCCGCCGATGTTTTCTGACATTCCGGTTGATGTATCAGCCATTGTTTTTGGTCCTCACGAGCTGCCCGTGCAAGCTCATCACTGCGTTTCGTCTGATCTTGATATCCTTGACTTCAGCTGCGAGCTTTTTCAGCTGGCCGACTTTTTCTTTGTGCTCATCCTGAAGTTCTTGAATACGCTTGCAATAGAGCTGAAGGGTCGCTTCTTTTTCTGACGGCATAGGTCCTCTTGTACGTTTTTGATTTCTTCCATTTGGAACATGAACTTGTCGAGATTTTTCAGAGCGATGCGAGCACCGACTTGATCGCCATTCCTGACGGCCAAAATCACAGCGTCTCGATGCTGCTCGCACATTTCATCAGCACCCATGATATTAGGAAATCTCTCAGTGCGAAGAACTACAGGCTTAGGTAGCGCACCGATAGCAGTCGTGCGATCGTAGAACTTAGGTTGACCAACGTGTCCGTTAACGTGATGCTCGTAGAAGATCAGTGCATTCACGAATCCGAGACTATAATCGGCTGGGATTTTGTTCTTCCGGTAACTTCTCTCAACGTCTGAGCGAGCCTTAGTTACTGTAGAGGCTAGAGCTGTTTTGACTTGTGGGTCCATAAGTTTTCTCCGTGGTTAGAAACCAAGTAAAAATTGCAGCTGCGACAATGGCGCAGACGATGACTGCCAAGAATGGATCAGGATTGCGATGAGCCATTAGATATTCGCCATCACGTTCATGCGGTGTAGATAGTTCACCACCGTCTTGAAGCAACCCATCGTCCAGCGTCCGATATTGGCGCGTGACATCGGCATCTCACGCACGAGAACTTCTCCGTCGAGGTGGTCGAAATATTTGAAACGATAGAAGTCTTCGCCAAGACGCTCAAAGAGCGGATCGGAGTTATCTTCCATGACAATCTTTCCGTCGATTGAATTGCGCTGGTAGATGATGACCTTCACGACAATGTCGCGACGATTCTCTTTCGCGATACGCATCGAGAGATCTTTCTCGAATGCGCGTTTCTCGTGGATCAGGCTTCCAGTCAGATCAGTCAGAACTTTCGTAGCGTGGTCCTGATCCAGCGAATTATCCTCATTGCGCTTGATCTCCGGCCCTTTGTCTTTTTCTTTTTTCATGAGCCCAGAATACAGGAATCTAAGCAGCCGTCAATAAAATGTTTGACGGTCGGTTTAAACCGTGGTCATCTCTCTGTAAGGAGAATTTTTATATGGGTGGAATGTCAGATGTAGCGCAACTCAGGGAATCGGTGCAGATCGCAAAAGGTCTGATGGACGGCCAGGGAAAGCGCGAAGCCGCTCTGCGACCTTTTCAAGAGCGATGCGCTTACATCGAGCGCGAACTTCAGAGGCAGTATCAGTTTGTCAACGCTCTCCTGGAGAAATCACATCCTCATACGGAGGGACACCTTGAGCATTTGACGGATACACAAGACCAATTTTCTTTGGCGCTCGATGCCTACCGAGATGCCGCAAAAGCTCTGGACGCGAAAGCGACCGGATAACTAGGTGAGAGAGTCGAGCCCAATGCACAAAGCCCAATGCAAACGCATGGCGAGCTTATTAGCTCAATTCACTTTGCGCTCGACTCTCAGCCTTAATGAAGGAGGAAAATGAAACTAACCGTGGAGCGCGAAGGCGCACGCATGACTTTGGAATGTGATGATGACATTCCGTTTCCACTGCAAGATTTGCTGTGCGATATGGAATACGCGATTTTAGAAAGCCTGCTCAAGAAGTTCAAAAATGTGAAGGTGAGAGTTTCGGAATACCTGAAGCTGAACCGCACGACCGTTGTCGAGAAATGCCGCAAGTACGGTTTTCCTCTCAAAAAATAAAAGGGTGACGCCGAAACGTCACCCTTTATCTCAAATCTTACTTCTCTTTTTCAGATCAGCATACATGCGATCAATCAGCTCTTTGTTTCCATCAGAGAGATGGAAAGGCTTCTTGCTCGCGAGTCTGTCGCAGCAATCGCGGATGACTCCGACCTGAATCAAGTTCAAGCCGTGACTCTTGTGGAGATCGTCGTCCTTCTTGCCGCCCAGGAACTGAGCGATCTCGTGGATCTTGTCCACGTGATTCAGCTCTTTCGCAGGCGCTTCAGGCTGCGCTTCTGGAGCATCCGTCACGTCATCAGCATCGGCTTCAGACGCGGCTTCAGGCTGCGCTTCTGGAGCATCCTCAATGGATGCGCGACGACTTACACCGTCTTCTTGAGTTTCAAAAGTCACTTTTTTCTTTGCCATTGTTTTCTCCTTTGGCTGGTTTAAATGCAGGGTAGCTCACTATTCGCCGAGTTTCCAGTACGTTGATCCAGCGGCGCGAAACTGATCAGCCGTAATTTTTTTGTGCTCCTCGATTCGACCATAATCGACAAGCGTCGCCTCAAGCTCTAGAATCCTGGCATTTAGCGCAGCAATGTACGCCTCATTATCCACGTTACCGATCTTCGGAATGTTCTGGATCTTCACTCCAGATGCGACGCAGCGAGGATGATTCATTGCTTCTGCGGCCAAGATCAGCTCATCTCGTGCAGCCTCGAAATCGACCTTCAACTTTGTCGCGTTCTTCTTGAGGCGCTTCCATTTGTTCGCAGCTTTCGCGACACCTTTGAGTCTCTTATAATCACGGTCAGACGGTGTTGGCGGCTTCTTCTTCGTCACACAATCCCAGAACTTGATACAGGCTTCGAGCAGCCTTGCCTGATATTCAAGATCAGGGAGGATCTCCAGAATCGCGAGATGCTCGGCCAACACGAGCCCGTTATCCGTGTCCTGGAAGCAAACGAAGTAACAGACCTTCGCGCCAGTGACTAAGAGCTGCTCTTGCACCTGGGGGAGATACTTATCAAGCATCCGCTCTTCGTTGACCTTGGCCCAGTCATCTTTTCCGACTAGCTTGATCTCCATGATTGCCGTCTTGTCTTCGTTCCTGCCATCGAGTGAGGCACGCATGAAACGGAACTGATCCATCTCGGCGAGTGCCGGAGTGAATTTCTGACCAATGATTCCCTCGAAAACAGCGCGAATCTTGGGCTCGAAGTAGTTTCCGCGATTCTTCACGTATTGATTTGAATCGTCTTCCTTGATCTCCGGATTGATCTTCTCTTCGTAGAGTTTCAGCGGTGTACTCCATTCGCTCACTCCCATAATGATGGGCGCATCTGAGCTTCCGATTCCGCCTTTTCTCCATCTCAACCAGTCTTCTCTTGTGTTCATATTCCCGCCTGCTGAAATTCAACAGCACCACAAGAACCACACGCCTGAACGTGGCATAGCTTAAGTCCACACCCATCGTCCTCGTCAATTAACTGGTAGAACTTCATCGTTTCATGCTTGCAATCGTAACAAAAATTAAACATTTCAAATTTCTCCTTAATCAGATGAGTAAAAGAAAAATGAACGAACGTCAATTTTTTGTTTGCGTTCTTTTGAGAAGTGGTCAAGACTCCTGTTTAAGCAAACAGCTGAAAGGAAATTCATATGGCACTTCAAACTCGAAAGAGTAACGCATTTAAACCGCCCCGAGTTCTAATCTACGGCGAGGCCGGTGTAGGTAAAACTACGTTCGGCGCGAAATCAGAGAAACCCGTTTTCATTACACCTGAAGGCGGAACGGATCAAGTCTTCGGATCTGATGATCAGCCAGTAGATGAGATGCCCGGAATCACTGACTGGAATTCCGTTCGCGCAGCGATCAAGAGACTTCAAGTCGAAGTCCATCCGTTCAAAACTCTCGTCATCGACTCCGCTGACTGGCTTGAACGTCTCTGTCACGCGGCGATCATCGGTGACTCTGGAAAATCCATCATCACCGTGGACAAAGGCTATGGAGCCGGTCACGCAAAAGCTGAAAATATGTTCAGCGAACTCGTCAACGATCTCTCTGAGCTTCGGGACAAGCGCGGCATGGGAATCATCTTCACCGCTCACGCTCACGTCAAGCAAGTGAAAGATCCTTCGATGAGCAGTGACTATGACTCTTTCGAGATCAAGTGTCATGAGAAAGTCGCAAGCGTTCTTCGTGAGTGGGTCGATGCGATGCTCTTCGTTCGACACAAGACACTGATGACCGTCAGTGACAACACGGACAAGGCTCGCGCAGTGGGCGATAACACTCGCGTGGTCTACGCCAGCCAGCAGCCTTCGTTCAAAGCGAAGAACCGCTACAATCTGGATCTGGCGGGCCAAGGCTATCAGTTCACTCCGAACTTCTACAATGAGTTCATGGGTGCGGTGAAGGCTCACGCAGCGAAGCAAACTGCGATGACGTTCGCGGAGCTTGCTCCGAAACTCAACGCTCTCTGGGAGAAAGTCCCGAACGAGACGACAAAGAACCTGATTCAGAAAACGATCGCAGAGGCAGGCGAAGACATGGCGAAGTTGCAGCCGATCTATCACCGTCTTATTGAGATCACGAAAGGAAGTGCAGCGTGATTTTTTTGCAAGTTGTTTTTGGCATTGTGTTCGGGTTCTGGATTCCTCTCTTGATGCTGGCTGGAGCTTATGCCAGATGGGAGAAAGAGCAGGTCAGGCTTGCTCATCTCGCGAAATTAAGTGAGGCGTCGGAAAAGTTCGCTAACGAAAAAGCTATGGAATGGGCTGAGAAGATCAAGCCCGTGACGGATAACATCACGCGAATGCTCGACAAGCTTGATGCAGAGACGCAGAAAAAAGTGAGCGCTTCGATGTGCGAAGCGATTCAAAGCAAGGACTTCGTGAAGCTAGTTCAGATTGAGCTTCGCGTTCTCCAAATTTCAGAAGAAAGGAAAGTGTCGTAATGTCCGCAATTAAAGAAGGCGAAAAAGTTGCTCGCGTCGTCGGAGCAAGATTCATCAAGGCTGAAAAGAGCGGTTCGGCTGCTCTTGAAGTCTTCTTCCGATTCAAAGAGGAAGATGGCTCAGTTCAAACTCTGCCGTGGCAGGGATGGCTGACTCCAGCCAAAGACGGCAAGAAGGGTGCGCTTGAGAACACGATGAAGACGCTGATCGAAGTTCTTGACTTCAACGGCGACGATTCGATTGTTCAGGTTCCCGAGGGAGATCCGAAACAGGGTGCTCTCGCGAATCCGAAAGCGCTCAACATGGAGAAGGACGTTTATATCTCCGTCGCTCCTGAAACGTATGAAGGCAAAACTTTCATGCGCGTCCGTTGGGTCAACAAAGAGTCTCGTGGCTCTGGATCTGGCTTCACTGGCATCGCTCCAGAGGTCATCAAGAATGATCTCAACGCGATCGGCTTTAAGGCCATGTTCCATTCGATCAAAAATGGAGGATCGGCACCGGCACCGAGCCTCGCTCAAGAGCAAGGCGGCTTCGGTGGCTTCGGTCACTCCGCCCCTCCTGAGAGTGATTTGCCGTTCTAACTGAAAGGGAAATGAAAATGAACAAGCCTCAATACAAACTGGATCAGCTCGTAAAATACACCGTTCCTGGTGGCTCTGCCTATGGAGAAATCCAAGGCGTGACTCACACGAAAGACGGCGTGAAGTACGAAATCGACAGCAGCAACGAAGCTGTCAACGAGTCTGACGTGATTCAGTCGTACCGCGTGAACGCAAAACGTGGCGCGAAAAAGAACCAGGCTGCGAAGCCCGGTAAGAAGGTCGGCAAGACGACTGCAACGAAATCGGCTGGACAGGACCAGCAAGGTCAAGTCGCAGCGTAGTCCTGACTCATCGGAAGGGGGAGTGTTTCGGCGCTCCCCCTTTTTTTAGGAGATTCCATGTCTAAGATTTCTTACGTTGAAAAAAGATTTTTCGGTTCCTCACTCAAGATCATCGAGCAGGCCAATGCCATCATCGCGGATTACTCGACTCAAGGGTACGAGCTGACTCTGAGGCAACTCTACTATCAGTTCGTTTCAAAAGATCTGATCGCGAACAATCAGAAAGAATACAAGCGCCTTGGCTCGATCATCAACGATGCGCGTCTCGCTGGCCGGATTGACTGGGATGCGATCGTTGATCGCACTCGCAATTTGATGAGCCTCAATCACTGGAGCAGTCCAGCTGAGATCATCGAGTGCTCGGCGCGAGGATACCGCATCGACAAATGGGAAGGCCAGCCTCACCGCATTGAAGTCTGGATCGAGAAGGACGCACTCGCCGGAGTCGCTGAACGCGCTTGCAATGCGCTTCAGGTGCCTTACTTCTCTTGTCGCGGCTATACGTCTCAATCTGAGATGCACTCAGCTGCGATGCGCTTGAAGGATTACGCAGACAACGATCAAGAGCCGATCATCATCCATCTCGGGGATCACGACCCGAGCGGGATCGACATGACTCGCGACATCACGGATCGTCTCGATCTGTTCATGGGCGGAATGACCGTCAACCGGATTGCACTCAATATGGATCAGGTGATGAAGCACAAGCCGCCACCTAATCCAGCGAAGATCACGGACTCTCGCGCTGAAGGATACATCAAGATTCATGGACAAAAGTCCTGGGAACTCGATGCGCTTTCGCCTAAGATCCTCGATACTCTCATTCGCAAAACGATTCTCTCGTATCGGGACGAAGATCTGTGGGAAGCGAAAGTCGATCAAGAGAATGACGACAAGGCGAAGCTCAACAAGATCGTAGAAGATCTCGAAGAGTCATGAGAGAGATTCCTTTGACAAAGGGCTACGTGGCTTTCGTCGATGACGAAGATTTTGACCGCGTAGCCCAATTCAAATGGACAGCAACGATCACGAGCAGGGGCACAAAAGTCTATGCGGTCAGGAAAACGAGGAAGCATGAAAAGGAGCGATGGAAATCGCAAAAGATCAGGCTTCATCATTGGGTTCTCGACATTGCACCCTCTGAACTTCCTCCTGGCTACGTGGTCGATCATTTTAACGATAATGGCCTTGATTGCCGCAAGACCATTAACGAACGCTCGCAACTGCAAATAATTACGCAGGAGGCGAATATGGCAAAGGTTCCGACTTGGAGAGCCAATAAGAAAGTAGAGTGTTTTTTATGAAGGTAGCAATTTTTATCGTAGCGTTTTTTGGGTGCATCAATGCCTGGGGAGATCAGGTCTTGCTTGATGGCGAGATTCACGAAGCGAAGTGCGAAGTCGAATGGACTCAGCCGCCGACGTTCACTTGCGTGATGGTCGATCGCACCTGCGTTTTCAAGGGTGACGACGTGAGATGCACGCAATGAGCACTGAACACGCTTGGAATTGTCTCGGCTATATTTGCACCTGCGGAAAGGGGAACAAAAATGCCAAACGTAAGAGCTGAGATCTTCAAACAGATCGCGGAAGATATCAGGATGCGCGTCAACGGAGTTAATCGCGACATTCAAACCAATCGCTATAATCTCCGCGTCCTCTCTGAGAATCAGAAGAACCTGAAAAAGAAGCGCTCTGAGCTTTACCGGATGTACGCGGAATTCGTCGGAAAGGGTGAGAAGAAATGAAAGCCGCGATTCAATACGACATGCTTCATCGTAGCTACGAAATCGGACTTTGGGTTGAGAATGGTGATGGCAGCGTCACGCCGTATATTCTTGAACTGAAGCGCAGCGATAAAAAGATCAACGACCTGATGCCAATTCCGACTACTCGATTGCAAAAGCCTGTAGGCGATCAGTTCTTTCATGCGCTTCAGCTGGCATTGAGTGCAGTTGGAATTTCACCTAAGATCGAGACTGCGACTGACGGTGAGCTGAAGGCGACCAAGGTTCATTTAGCCGACATGCAGAAGTTGATGTACTTCCAGCTTGACAGCGCAAGGAAACAACAGTCATGAGTCTCCGCGACTACCAACAGCTCGCCATCGACATGATCAGAGCGGAATTCGCAAAAGGATTCAAGCGCGTTCTCCTGGTCATGCCGACTGGCGCTGGAAAGACTGTCGTCTTTTGCGAGATGGTGAAGGAAACCGTCAAGCGCAATAAGAGGGCGACGATTACTGTTCGTGGTCGCAAGCTCGTGGATCAAGCTTCTAAGCGTCTCTTTCGTGAACACACTGCTCATGGCGTGATGATGGCAAAGCATTGGAATTACCGGCCACATCACGCCGTACAGGTCTGCTCGATTGATACCGTGAAGTCTCGTGAGATCCTTGTCCCTGCTGATCTCCGCATCATTGATGAAGCTCACCTTTTCAATTCGGATGACGACAAGGAATATCTCGCGAAACAAGACGACGTGTACACTGTCGCAGTAACGGCTACGCCTTACGTTCCGAAAGGGCTCAGACATCTCGGTGACGTGATGGTGCGTCCGATCACGATGGATCAGCTCATTGAGCGCGGATATTTAGTCTCAGGAAAATACTACGCACCGAGTGAGCCCGATCTTCGTCGCGTGAAAGTTCGCAAGGGTGACTTTGTGAACGATGAGCTTGAGGCGGCGATGGTGAAGGGTACGCTGACAGGCGACATCATCTCTCACTGGAAAAAGTTAGGGCAAGACCGGCCAACGATTCTGTTTGCAGTGAACATCCATCATTCAAAGCTCCTGGTGGAACGATTCAAATCTGAAGGAATTTCAGTGGAACATTGCGACGCGGATTCTCCTGATGGTGAGCGTGATAAAGTGATTCAGAGGCTAGAAAATGGAAAGACCAAAATCGTTTGTAACGTCGGGATCTTCTGCACAGGTGTCGATATCCCGCCCCTTAGTTGCATCATTGGAGCACGCCCAACGAAAAGCAAAAATTTATTCATCCAGCAGTACGGTCGAGTCACGCGACCTATGTATGCTCCTGGATTTGATATCCATTCGGATCAGGGGAGAATTGCTGCAATCGCTGCGAGCGAAAAGCCGTATGGCATTTATCTCGATCACGCTGGCAACATTAAACGCCACGGCTTTCCGACGTTTGAACCCGAGGTCGATTTGGATGGACGAATCACCTCAGATCACACTGCAATGGAATCCAAGATCTGTCGCGAATGTTTTGCTGTCTATCGAGGGAAGGTATGTCCAGGATGCGGCGTTGCTCCTGCTCAACCAGTACCGAAACAAATCATTGAAGGTGCTGGAGATCTTCGAGAGATCACGGCATCACAGGAGCGCGATCCGGCGAAGGCGTGGATGGCCATACTGATGGAACAGAGAAACGGTAGAAAGATGGGATGGGTTTATCATAAGCTGATTGAGAAAATGGGTCGCGAGAAGTGTGGTCACTTGCTGCCGGATTGGTTTAAGGCTACGATTGGCGAATCCGTTTCGCTCGAAGAGAATCCATTTGCGGCGAGTCCGTTTAGAGGTGGAGTGTGACAAAAATAGAAAAACTTACGAAAGAATATCTCGCAAAGCATACGGGTCTGCACGAGGTGTCCGTTGAGATGGATACTCTTCTGCAAGTCGTTGGAGCGGCGTTTGAAGATGGCTACAGTGCCGCGATCAGTGATGCAGCAGAGAGAATCGAAGTTATGGCCAATATGGATCGAGGTCTTGGCGGTGGTTCTGAGAATTCAAGACAGCTTAAATTTTTGTGTGCGAGAATGATTCGTGCCATCCCAACGCAAACCCAGACATGAGCGCAGAGCTTTACGCACGTCCGTATTCAGACTTTCGTTACGAAATATTTTGGCGCAGACTCGCGCAAGCTGAAATGAGGAACTACAATGCAAATCACCGTCGGAAAATATCTCACGTCGAACAACATGCAAGCCAAAGTCACGCGCCTATCCCAGATGAGACTTGGTGAACAGAAGGTCATGGAGTGGATTCTTCAAGGCGCGATCTTCATCAATAACGTCGCGATTCCGGCGAAGTGGAAACTCAACGGCACTGCGATCTCTGGGCAGAGCGATTTTGATCTTGAGGTGAAAGTACAGTGAACAACTCAAAAGCGCATCAGAAGCTCGTAGACGATATTCTCTTCGCACTGGGATCTCAGCCGCACATTCGAGTTTGGCCGCGTCACGTGGGGCTTGCGGTTCCATTCGCACGGCTAAAGAAATGGCTCGCTACTCGACTGGGATTGATGCCGCGTCCGATTCATTATGGGATCGTGGGCGAGACTGATATTCAGGGGATTGTTTCTGTGGAGCGATTCATTGATGGAAAGAAGATAGGCGTGATGCTCGCAATCGAGGTCAAGACCGGAACTGGACGCCTAAACACAGATCAAGAGAAATGGAAAGCGATGATTTTAAAATTCGGCGGAATTTATGTTGAGGCGCGATCTGTAGAAGATGCCTTGACCGCCGTCAATAATCTGTCAAAGTAAAACACACCCATGAACGAGCTGCTCGCCTACCTCACCGCTGACGGATTCAATCTCAGCGACATCACGCCGGATGGAAAGTTTCACCGCTTCGCAAGCGATGCGACCGACGAACTCAATATGGCGTGGTACGTGGCCTATCAGAACTTCTCGAACAAAGACGGCGCTCCTTATCACACGATCGTCTACGGTGACTGGAAAGTCGGAATTCCTCCACGCAGCTTCACGACGTTGATCGACGGCAATCTCGCTGACAAAGCGATTGTGAAAAAACGCATTCGTTCGGCTGAGAAACTTTACAATGAAAATTACGATGCGGTGAAGAACACGCTACCGATCAACTTCAATGAACTCTCTCGCGCTGAGATCGCTCAAGCTGAACTCACTGAGCTTCGTGCTGAGAAAGCTTTGAACGACAAACTGAACAACACTCCGAAGCCTGAAGGCATGAAGATCTCTGCACTCGGATTCAAAGAGAAAGAATACTTCTTCACATCGTCGGAAAATAAACAGATCGTCTCGATGTCGAAGTTCTCGACGGCTGAGTTCATGAACCTTGCACCGATTGAATACTGGGCAGCGGTCTTCCCTGGTGGTGGTGCTGCGAGAGTTGATTGGTCGCAAGCGACTTCTGATCTCATGAAGCAAGCGCGCGAGCGCGGGATATTTCAACAGCGCCACGTTCGCGGCGCAGGAGTTTGGAAAGATGAAAATCGTGTTGTGGTTAATATGGGCGATCACCTTGTTGTTGACGGTGTTCGAGTTGAACTTGGATCTCTCGAATCACGTTACTTCTATACGTTGGGATCTAGTTTGCGTGAGCTGCATTCAAGCCCCTTGTCTCTTCGTGAGTGCGATACTCTTGTGGAAGCCTGCTCGACATTCAAATGGCTCAAGTCCGATTACTCCTTCATTATCGCCGGAGCATTGGTCACAGCGCGAATCTGTGGAGCTTTACCCGTTCGACCGCACGTCTGGATCACGGGGGGAGCCCACACCGGAAAATCGACTCTACTTGAAAAATTGGTACGAACCATCCACGGAGATTCAAGTCTCTATTTCTATGGCGCAACTTCGGAAGCTGGCATTCGACAATCACTCAAGACCGATGCAGTGCCGATCTTGTTTGACGAGTTTGAAACAACGGGCCAAGGCTCAGGGGAGAGAGTCTCTGCTGTCGTCGAGTTACTTCGTGCCGCCTGGAGCGAATCAAGTGCGATGCTTGTCAAAGGTGGAGCGACAGGCAATGCTACTGCGTACCAGGTTCGATGCAGTGCGATCGTTTCTAGCATCAGAACTCGCCTCACCAATGACGCAGACCGGCAACGATTTGCCGTCATTGAACTAGCGCCTCACGGCTCTGATGCAGAGCATTGGATTAAGCTCCAGGATCTTTTGTCGCAGATCGACGAGGAGTATGCCGAGCGGCTATTCGCCAGAACGATCAAGATGGTTCCTACGCTGCTTGCGAACTACAAGGCGATTAAACGCGTTTTGTCCAAGAAGGTAGGGTCACGGTTCGGAGATCAGTACGGAATGCTCTTGGCGGGGTATTCTGTTCTCCTGTCGGATGACGTGATGACCGAGCAGCAATGCGAATCGCTCTGCTCGACCGTTCAGCTGAGTGACGAGCGCGAAGAAGCCAAGGTCACGGATCATGAGGATGCTCTGATCTGTATGCTCACGAAAAAGATTCAGCTTGAGAAGCAGGGCACAAAATACGACTTTGGCCTTGGCGAAGCCATTAACGCAGCGCAAGCAGATATTGAGATAAGAGAAGCTTTACAGCGCATCGGAATCAAAGTAGAGTCTGAATTCGTGGCAGTCGCTTCCAAACACACAGAGCTGGAAAGCTTGGTGTTCAAGGGAACTCGATGGTCACAGACTTGGAGCGGCTCGCTGAGTCGCGTTCCAGGAGCACTCAAGAACCAGTCTGTCTGGATCTCGGGTCGCAACCAGAAGGCAACAAGAATTCCGGTCTTGACCTTCAAATCCTAACCTGGACCTAACCAGGCAAAAATCAACAAAACTCAATCATTTCATACGCCTAACCTCCTAACCTAACCTCACCCATATTTATACATATAGGGACTTATGTTTTCATTTTTGAATCTGTGAAAACTATATATATATAATATATATCTTTATAGTTAGGTTAGGTTAGAAGTTAGTCTGATGAAATGATTAAATAAAAACATTTTAGTCTCCTAACCTTCAGGTTAGGTTAACACTTTACGATATTTACAACAAAGTATTGACGCTTGGCCTGGATTGTGTAACAGTGAACTCGTAACGCCGTGGACACAGTGAGTATCTGATAACAAGTCGGCGGACAATGCCCGCTGCACTCGATCCCTTCAACGGCGAGTGCGGCGGGTTTTAAAAGGAATTTTTTATGGCCAAGTTAACCATTGAAGATCGTGCTCGTATGGGTGGTGAGGCGTTACGTGCGAAGTATGGTGACGAGCATTTTGAGCAGCTTGGCGTCAAGGGTGGCGGCGCTATTTTAAAGAAACACGGTCGCGAGTACTTCTCTAGGCTTGGGAGTATCCCTAAGCGAAAGCGTCGTCCTTCATGTGGGCACATTGGGCCAAAGAAAGCTGTCATCGTGGATGGTCGCGAAGTTTTGAGATGTCGAGATTTGTGCATCAATCGGATTACGGAGGCCGTATGAGCAAGAGGGACAATATGACAAGCGAGAGATTGAAAGAGCTTCGGAACGTAATCAGCGATCCCTTTATGGGCTGGCCAGAAAAACATTTTGTGCACGAACTTATGGCCGAAATAGATCGGCTTGATGGAGTGCTTCGGGGTTTCAGCGGTTTCGATAGGGTGCCTTCGTTAGACATGAATACCGCTGACGATTTGGCGTGGCACAAAGAATGGAGACTCGGCGTTAAGGCAGAAGCAAAAGCCGCAATCAGAAGAGACACGCCTGCTCTTGCGGCATCGGTGTCGGAGAAGAAAACATGAGACTCTACGAAGTAACAGGAACCTATAAGCAGCGAAGCACTCGGATAAACGTGTCTCTCAGGGTTCAAATGATCGCCCACAAAAAATCTCAAGTAGCCCCGGCGTTTCGTGCGTGGATCGGAATGTATCACGGTCAAAAGCTGGAACTCACCTTTCATGGCAAGAGCGAGCGATGGGACGTTAAGCCGCGCGTAATTCGGTGGGTGAATAATGACGACTGAAACGATTACTTGCGTGGCAAAAGGGTCAAAGGAGTAAAGAATGTCGAAATGGCTATGTAAACTCTGCAAGGCGATCAACGCGGACGGCGCGATCCGATGTCATTCCTGCGGTCGAGAGCTGGGACTTTGCCTTACAACATCCCAACAGTTCGATCATGAAGAATTCGAGGATAATGCCAAGATCAAAAAAGATCTGAAAAAGGCCACACGCGGGGATTTCTCTATCGTTGGGCGCGATGGAGATTTCGCTTACGCCGTGGCCTTATACGGCTGCTACGATATCGCCACGTTCAGGCGTAAAGCCGATGCCGAGAAATTCATAAACACGTTTGCCCAGCAGGCAACCGTCCCGAAGGAGGAATGATGGAAGATTTTAAAGACAGATGCGACCTACTCTTTGATGCGATCAATGAATGCGCTGACTCGCACAGCACGGTTATGGCGTGCCTTGAAGAGTTTGCTCATGAGATTCACAATGCTGCGATAGAGAAAGCATCAAAACTGTTTTGTTCGCCAGGTCTGGTTGAACAGGTTTTGGCGCTCAAGACGGTTGCCGAGCGTGCCGTGGTGAGTGAATGAAGAAACGTCAGAAGATCAAGAATGGAAAGCGTGACTTAGCAAATGGTGTAATAACCTACCAATATGCTTGTCATTATATACAGAAGCATCTCCGTAAATACTTGCGTCAGTATCTGGGCAAGCCGATAGCATCGAATCCGATTTCTCATGAAGGCATCACATCAATGATGATTGAGCGAATGGACGAGCTATATCCAAAACCAATCGTCGTAACACTCACGATAGACAATTGAGCGTCAATTCTCTGTTCTAGCTAATCTCACCGGCCAGCTCTATTCTCTTGACATGGCAAGACGCAAAGTATCCCAGGAGGGTACTGGCGAGAAGTCTCCTGGTGAGACTGCACCACCCTCGGTTGAACCCTCCAATCTAAAACCATCACATGAAAAGTTCTGTCGCGAGTACGCGAGAACCAGCAACGGTCGTCTATCGTACAAGGCCGCTTACCCCGATGCTTCCCTTGCTACTGCTTCTGTAGAAGCAAACAGACTCCTAAAGAACCCTAACATTTTGGAATTCATCGAAGTCGTGAAAGATCTCGATAATGCTGAAATCAATTTCACGCGCCGAGATGCGCTTTTGATCCTCGTTGATATTGCGAAGAATGGATCAGAGAAAGGCAAAGTTGCAGCCACAATCGAACTCTGGGACAAACTTGGACTCGGTGAAGATGCTCGCAAAGGAAATTGGTTCGATGGATTCGAGCACCTTGCTGGCCTTGTTCGAGGAACTGAGAAAAAGAAATGACGAAGAAACCGCAAAGCTTCTATGGAAGTTTCGACTGGCTACTGATCTCCAGCTATTCGCGATTGCGTACTTTCCACACTATTGCGAGTATGCTTTTAACGAACTGCATGAAGACATTTTTGATTCATCTCATTTTATGGAGCGAGCGATTCGACGCGCACGTGCAGCACCTCGCGGTTACGCAAAATCAACGCTTGAAGCGCTCGTCAAACCCATTCACGACGTTTGCTACGCAAGCGAGCATTTCATCGTTATCTTCTCAAACACTCAGGATCAATCGAATCAAAAGCTTAGAGACATTCGGACTGAGGTACTTACGAACGAGTCTCTCATTGCTGATTATGGAATTCGTTTCCGCACGAAGAATCCAGGTGAGACGAGTTACATCGTACTGTGCGGATCTCATCAGTGCTTATTCCAAAGCTATGGCGCGAATACGGAAGTACGGGGAATTCGCTTCGGTTCCAAGCGACCCAGTAAAGTCATCCTCGATGACAGTGAACACTCTGACGAAGTTACTAACGAGGCGATAAGATCCAAGTACGAAGATTGGATGAATCAAGTCGTCTCGAAGATCGGTGACACCGAAACGAACATCGAGATGATCGGAACGATTCTTCACCCTGAAAGCCTGCTTGCGAAGACGATCAAAAATCCACGTTACGATGGCAAGATCTACAAAGCAGTCATCGCATGGGCAGAGAATCAAAAGCTGTGGGATCAGTGGACCAAGATCTACACGAATCTGGATGACGTTGAACGCAAGGAGAAGTCAGAAGTCTTCTATCGCGTGAACGAAGCTGCGATGATGAAAGGTGTGAAAGTTCTTTGGCCTGAGAAAGAATCGTATCTGTATCTCATGAAAGAGATGATCGAGACGGGTCGCCGCGCTTTCTTCAAAGAGAAACAGAACGAGCCCATCGGTGGCGACTCAACGCTGTTTGAAACGATTCACTGGTATCGCGAAGTCGAAAAAGGCTTCTTGATTGAATCCACCGACACGCTCATTCCGTGGTCAAAGTTGAAGGATCAGAATGGCAAATGGCTCAATGCGATAGGAGCGCTTGACCCGGCTACTGGTCAAACAAAGGCCAAGGCCGGATCTCTGGGAGATTACTCTTCTCTCATTACCGGCATCACTGCGCCTGTTCCTGGTCGCGAGTACAAAGTGCGCCTATTTGTGCATTCAGACTGGACAGTTAGACAAGGGCCATCCAAATGGATGAGCAAGATCTTCGAGCTGAATGAAGAGTTCGATTACAGCAAGTTCGCAGTCGAGACGAATCTTTATCGTGACCTACTCGCTCCAAACTTGGCAGCTGAAGGCAAAGTATGGCAGGATAAACTGAAGAAAGAAGTGAAGGTGCCTTTCTACGATGTCGAGAACGTAGACAACAAAGAGAAGCGCATTCACACACTTGAACCAAAAACTACGCACGGATGGATCTTGTTTAATCGAGCAATCAGTCAAATAGCAATGCGACAGCTTGAATCATTCCCCATGGCTGGCGGTCAAGACGACTTCCCTGATGCGCTCGAAATGCTCTGGGGACTTGCGAACAATCGTTACAAGCCTATGGCGTTCCACATGAACCAGGGGAGATGAATGGGGACGATCAAGTTCATTAGAAAGGGTGGACGTATTATCCCAATTCTGGAAAGAGCTGCAAGACAGCCCATGGCTCTGCCAGAGAAGTTCGTACAACCCATCAAGAATATTCGCTTTGCTAGAGAGGCAAGAGCGACTACAGTTACTTCAGACACCTCCAAGTTCGTCCAAAAGCACACTACGAAATTCAACAATTCAATTGGAAAGAATGTCGGAATGAAGATCGCTAAGATCGTCGGTAAGCGGGAGAAAAAATAGATGGCTCGTACAACTTCAAAAGCATCCGGAGCTGATCTTTCTCGTTTGCGCCGCTTCGCAATGAATCACCTTGGCGTCAAGATGACCGACGACATGGATGGCGCGAAGATCTTTCGAAGCGACTATTTAGATCTGTTGGATCGTTACTTTGAGAACTCTCAGTACGATGACAAGCAGGACTGGGATGCTGGCGCGAAGTATGACGAATACATTCCGATTCGTGACCGCAAGCCTCGCATTATCTACAACCTTGGAAAAGCGATCGTCAACAAAGTCGTCGCGAAGATGTGCGGTGAATCCACGTTCCCTAAATTCATTATCGAAGGCGATGATGATGACACCGCATTCCTTCGCACCGTTTGCAAAGCCGCAAAGTTTCGCAGCAAGATGCTTGAGCCAATGCGCCGTATGTTCATCTCTGGCGCTGTCTTCGTTCGCTACTATCTCGTGAATGGTGCGATCCAGATTGAGCACGCTCGCTCGAAGTACTGCTATCCCGTGTTCGATGAACTCGGTGAGCTTGAGCAGATCGAG
>Ga0207014_1020_pt1 | contig 40769 bp, 55 predicted proteins | sample Alteio_BWMinCont_56_FD_153495 | JGI IMG/M metagenome (GOLD analysis project Ga0207014, IMG submission 153495) | Enriched cells from forest soil in Barre Woods Harvard Forest LTER site, Petersham, Massachusetts, United States -... | ecosystem: Environmental > Terrestrial > Soil > Temperate forest >...
TGCATGGTGCATACATCTCAGATTCTGAAATTGCAAAAATTGTTACTCACGTCAAAAATCAAGATACGCCAAAATATATTGAACTTTCAAAAGAATTTTCAAACAATAAGCAAGAATTGTTAGAAATGGATGAAGAACTTTATGATAACATTATTTCTTTTTTAAAAGAGGTTGATGAGATATCAATTTCGCTCTTACAAAGAAAATTCAGAATTGGTTATAACAGATCAGCAAGAATCATTGATATGTTGGAATCTCAAGGATATATTCTTTCTTTAGAAGGCGGAAAAACTAGAAAAGTTATTAAACAACAATAAAAATTTGGAAAATAAAAATTGCTCATAATTTGAATTTGTTTAAAATTAAATTATTTATTACTTGACAAATGTTCAAAAAATGGACATTTTTTTTCTGCGAAGAAGAATTAAAAAAAATTAATTGGTGATATGGAGAAAAGTGATGCATTTTAATAAGCAATTTGTAAAAAATACATTGCCTAAAGCGGAAATTTTATTTGATACATTTCCTGACGATGCAATTTTTTCAATTGATTCACGAACAATAAAAAAGGGTGAAATTTTTGTTGCAATAAAAGGAAATAGAAGTGATGGTCACCAATTTTTAAATGATGTTATAAATAAGGATGCAGCAGGATTAATTATAAATGCATCGATGAAAGATACTCTAAATAACATTGATCAAAAAAAATTAATTAATAAATTGATAATTGTGGTTGATGATACTTTAATAGCATTGAGACGTTTAGCAACTGCATGGCGTGCACAATTTAATTATCCCGTAATTGGAATTACCGGTTCTGTCGGTAAAACTTCAACAAAAGAGATGATTGATAATATTTTAAAATTGCACGGTTTAAATGCGCTTGCGTCTTTTGGTAATCAAAATAGTTTAATTGGAGTTCCATTAAATATTTTAAAAATGAGAAAAGATCATAAAGTTGCAATTTTTGAATTGGGTATCACTAAACGGGGTGAAATGGCATCACTTGTTGAAATGGTAAAACCAACAATAGGCATTATCACTTCAATTGGACATAGTCATATGGAAGGGTTAGGTTCTTTGAATGATATTGCAACTGAAAAACGTGAAATTTTTAAATTTTTTAAAGAGACTAATATTGGTATAATTAATGGCGATCAAAATTCTATTTCTCAAATTGGTTATAACCATCCTGTTATAAAATTTGGTTCAAAAATTACAAATCAAATACAAGCAAGAAAAATTCGTGTTTTAAGTTCTCAGGTGAATTTTGTATTAAAAATTTATAAGAAAAAATATAATATATCTTTAAATAGCAATCACGTGGGTTCAGTATTTAATGCTCTTGCTGCAACTTCTGTTAGTAGTTTGCTTGATGTGCCTCATGAAACAATAATTAAAGGCATTCAACAGCCTGTAAAAGTTAATGGGAGATTTGAGCAAAAAAATTTAAAAATTGGTACAGGAAAATTAATTGATGATTGCTATAATGCAGGACCGGAAAGTGTTAAAGCGGCACTGCATGCTTTTGAAAAAATAGAAACTAAGTCACAAAAAATTTTAGTATTTGGCGACATGTATGAACTTGGCGCTGATAGTGCATTTTGGCATAGACAAGTAGGAAGATTTTTAAGAAAAGTTCCTTCATTAAATTATCTAATTTTAGTTGGCGAGCAAGTTAAATTTACAAAATTGACTGCTCCGTTAAATTTAAATATAGAAATAGTACAAAATTGGCAAGAAGCAGTAATTTCTTTGGAAAAAAGAGTTTTGTCTAAAGAGTCCTTAGTATTAGTTAAGGGTTCTACAAGAGGCTATACTGCAGGTTTAGTCAATTTAGTTAAATATTTTACAGAAGATTTAAATTCAGATTTAAAAAAAGAAATTCAGGCAGTTTCACATACAATAAAACAAGCATCATTATAAATTGGATGGAAAAAACAAATTATCATAAACCTGTATTACTGAATGAAGTATTAGAATATTTAGATCCAAAGCCAAATAAAATCTACTTAGATGTCACTTTTGGGGGCGGTGGTCATACGCGGGCTATTTTGGAAAAAGAAACAAAGTGTAAGGTTATCGCACTTGATTGGGATAAAAATGCTATTGAAAAAAATGGAGTAGAATTACTGGAAAATTTTCCGGATAGACTTTCTTTGATTTGGAGCAATTTTTCAAATATTTTAAAGATTTTGAAAAAAGAAAAAATTTCCGGTGTTGACGGTATTTTAGCTGATTTTGGAACTTCACAATTTCAAATTAATGAATCAGCTGGCTTTTCTGTTTACAAAGATACGTTACTTGATATGCGTATGTCTCCATCGCATCAAAAAATTACTGCAGCGGAAATCGTTAATAAAGCTACTCAAAAAAAATTAGAAGAAATATTTTTTGAATTTGGCGAAGAAAGATTTTCGAGGCAAATCGCAAGATCAATAGTTGAAGCAAGAAATAAAGAAAAAATTAAAACTACAGGTCAATTAGCAAAAATTGTTAAAGAAGCTGTTGGAAAAAATTATAGTAAAATTCATCCTGCAACTAGAATTTTTCAAGCTTTAAGAATTTATGTAAATAATGAACTTGGAAATATTCATTCTTTTTTATCTGCGTCTTTGCAAGCTTTAAATCCCGATGGAAGATTAGTTTGTATAAGTTTTCATTCATTGGAAGATAGATTAGTTAAACAATTTTTAAAAGATCATTCTTGTGTTGATAAAAAAGGATTTAAGATTTTAACACAAAAAGTTGTAACAGCAACACCGGAAGAAATTAAAATTAATCCATCTTCAAGATCTGCAAAATTACGAGCTGGTCAATTGTGTTTTAAGGAATAAAATAATAATTGACAAATTAAATAGCTCTGGATAAATTAATGCAGTATTTTTATTGGAAATATGTATTTAAGGGGAGTAGAAGGGTCCTAAAGGATATAGGCAATGGAAATAACAGAAGTTAAGATCTTTTTGGTTGAAAATGGAGGCCGCTTAAAAGCTTATGCAACATTGGTCTTTGATAATTGTTTTATAGTTCGTGACCTGAAAGTAATTCAGGGGGATACCTCTCTTTTTGTATCAATGCCATCAAGAAGAAGAAAAGATGGTTCATTTAGAGATATAGTTCATCCACTAAATTCTGATACTCGCTCAAGAGTTGAAGAGAGTATAATAAGAGAGTTTAATAAAGTAACTGTACAAGAGTAATTTTTCTTATTAAAATTAATTTATTGTTTGTTTGGGGCGTAGCCAAGCGGTAAGGCACCAGGTTTTGGTCCTGGCACCGGAGGTTCGAATCCTTCCGCCCCAGCCATGCTTCGCTAAAGCTTCGCATGGCGAGCCATTTTCTTTAGGGGAATAAACTTTTATAATAAATAATCATGCTATACATTTTTAAAGCGAAGCATGTCCTTCGTAGCTGCGAAGTAGGACAGATGATTAATTATATGTATTATGTTTATCTAATTCGATCAATAAAAAATCCAGCAAAGACTTATATTGGTTTTACAAACAATATTGAAGAGCGATTGCAAAAACATAACAAAGGGGCATCAATTTATACTTCTGATTTTAGACCATGGAAATTAATATCTTTTATTTCCTTTGATGAAGAATCAAAAGCTTTAAGTTTTGAAAAATATATTAAATCAGGTTCTGGTTATGCATTTGCTAAAAAAAGATTGTGGTAAAAGCATTAATCTCAGTGATTTATTTAGGGCAAAATAGGAAATCGGACATTTAGGGGATAATCAAAAATGAAATCAAAATATATTTTAATTGTAAGTCTATTTTTTTCTTTTAATAATTTTACTTTTGATTTAAAAGAAAAAGTAATAAAATATATGCCAAAAGCTGCGGCAATCACCAGTTTTGCTGTTGCTAATAAAGATGCAATTTTAAATTTATTCTCTTTGACAAGAGGTTATTTTACCAATGATCAAATTATAGCTTCAATGAATAATATGCCTTTAGAAATTGAAAATTGGTGTAAACAAATTTTAGATAAACATAAAATTAATTTTAAAGACATTCAGTTTAAAGTTGACAAAAATAGTCCAAGTAATTGGTATACTATACGTGGTTTAAAATCTAAAGCAATTGTTATGTCTCGGCATGGTATGGGGGTTTTAAAAAAAGCAATTGATAAAACCAACAACTGGGATGATTTTAATAGCAAAGAAATGGCATTAACTTATCATGAACACAATTTGTTACATGAATATAAACATCTATTAACGAATGACTCATTAAGGTACATAGTTTTTATTTTAGTAAGCTCTTGTGCTGTACATTTAACAGGTAATGTTATTACTAATAAACTTTTTTCAAAAGATATAAAAACAATCTCTGACTCTTTAAAAATCAGTTTCGGATTAAATATAGTAGGGATATTAAAATTAATGCTTAACCGTCTTGCTGGAGATCTGTTTCAAAAGAATATTGAATTTCAAGCTGAAAAATTTGGATTTAGCAAATTAAATAATGAGCAAAAAAAATTATTGCTTCAGCATTATCAACAATCCCTAAATAATTTTTTAGAATATCTTGATAATCCTTATTACATCCTTGATAATCCAAAATTTAATGATGCTTTTAAGAACTTTTATATTTGCCTACACAGTTTTTATTTAGGAAAGAAATCCAAAGTTAAATTTTCAGAATGGATTAATGCAAGTGAATTAAGTATGCTAGAATATTTTCATGATCGTGAACATCCTTCACATACAAAAGTAATTGATTATCTTAAAAAAGATATTGAAAAAGCCATGGCTTAATTAAATAAAAATCATCATATAAAATAATTTACTTATCTTTTTTAACCTTAAAGACCGATATTTTTGACAATAAATTAAATTCTGATAGAATATTAAAATAAATCAGAAATGGTGATAAATTCAAAAATTAATGGGGGTTAACTTGAAATTTAAATCATTAAAATTATTTTTGTTAATAATTACTTTCGGCCAATCAAGTATTCAATCTTTCGATTATTTAAAATTTCTTCAAAAAAAAGATTTGCCAATACTTGCAGTAGGTGGTCTTGCCGCTGTTATAGCTAGATATGCATATCTTGAATATTTTAAACCTAATGAAAATACTCTGACAGGATTTTATAGAAATAGAACAGAAAAAAATATCTATAAATTTTTGTTAGCAGCTGGAATTTCTATTTATTCGTTAACTGAGGTTCGTAAAAATCCACAAATTTTAAAAAATTTATTAATCCAAATTAAAGATCCTGCGAATCTACAATTAGCAATTGCTTTAATATCTTTATATCCATTAATAATGCAGGCGTACAAATTTAGCAGTTTCACGGATTCATCAGCAAAATTATTTAAAGCGTCAGATATAAAAGAAAGATTTAGTTCAGTTGAAGGAGCTGAATCAGCAAAAGAAGAACTTCAAGAAGTAATTACTTTTTTAAAAAATCCTGAATTGTTTGAAAAATTGGGAACAAAAATACGTAGAGGCGTTCTTTTAACAGGATCGCCCGGAAATGGAAAAACTTTATTAGCAAAAGCTGTTGCCGGAGAAGCAAATTGTCCATTTTTGCAAATTAATGGATCGCAATTTATTGAATTGTTTGTTGGAATGGGCGCTTCAAGGATGAGAAATTTATTTAATAAGGCAAGAAACTATGCGCCTTGTATAATTTTTATTGATGAAATTGATGCAATAGGTGGCAAGCGTCAAAATGACGTAGGTTTTGGTGCAGGATCTGAATATAGTCAAACCCTTAATGAACTTTTAGCTCAAATGGATGGATTTGAAAAATCAAATGCACCCATAATATTAATTGGAGCGACAAATAGGCCTGAAATGCTAGATGCTGCATTGTTAAGACCAGGGAGATTTGATAGTAAAATTAAAGTGGAATTGCCTCATGTAGAAAGTCGGGAAAAAATATTAAAGATTCATGCAAAAAATTATAAAATAAATCCTTCCGTTGATTTTAAATATTTAGCAAAGTTAACAATAGGATTTTCAGGTGCTGAACTAGCTAATTTAATAAATGAAGCTTCTCATATTGCAGCTGCTGCAAAACGAGAAGCAATTGTTATGGAAGATTTTAATGCTGCGTATGACAAAATAACGCTGGGCAAACCAACAAAAATTCATATTTCTCAAGAAGATCGCAAAATTACAGCGTATCATGAAGCGGGACATGCACTGGTGCAATTGTTAACTCCTGGATCAAAAAATACAATTGATAAAGTTACTATTTTGCCTCGTGGTCACGTAGGCGGTTTTACGCGTTTTGTGCAAAATGAAGAAGTTAGACATGAATCGAGAGAAGATATACTTAATCAAGTGAAAATTGCTTTAGGCGGTAGAGTTGCTGAACAAATTATTTTTGGAAAATTTACTGGCGGCGCATGCAGCGATATAAAGTCTGCGACGGAATTATTAAGAAGAATGATTTGCGAACTTGGTATGTCTCAGGAGTTGGGTCCTGTTTATTATCAACAAGATGCTAATGGCTTGACTCATTATTCAGTAGATACGGGACAAAAAATTGATGAAGAAATAAGAAAATTAATGAAAATTTGCGAAAAAGAAGTCCATGAATTGCTTTCAAATAATAAGGTAAAGCTTGAAAAAATTGCCAATGCTTTACTTGAACTCGAGACTTTGACAGGAATCCAAGTTAAAGAATTAGTTGAAAAATAATCGAGAATTATCTTTGTATTGTATAAATTATTCAATTTTTCATTTGTGAAATTTTGAAAATATTTGTATTATACAAAGATAATTCAACAATTATTTATTTCATTTTCCCTAAGATTATTAAATTCTAAATGAACAAAAATATTCTGTATCTAGCATCTCAATCAAAATCACGTCAGAAATTATTAAAAGATGCAAATATTCCTTACAAATTAATTGAACAATCTGCGGATGAAACTGTTTGTGATTGGACTTTGCCTTTAAAACAATTAGTTGAAGATATTGCAGTTCACAAAATGAATCACATTATTTTGCCCAAAAATGCAAAAGAAAATGAAATTTCATATGTATTAACAGCAGATACTTTAGGTATAAATTTTGAAGGCAAAATTTGTGGTAAACCATCTGATAAAAATGATGCCATTCAAAAAATAAAATCCTATAGAAAAGGTGCGCAAACCGGTACAGCCTTTTGTCTTGATAAAAAAATATTTAAAAATGGGAAATGGGAAATTCAAGAAAGAATTTTAAAATTTGCCAGCGCTAAATATATTTTTGATGTGCCTGATGATTGGATTGAAAAATATTTTGAGCTATCAATAAATGCAGGAATAAGTTACATGCAATTAAGTGGAGCAGTTGCAATTGAAGAATTTGGAGCGCAATTTTTAAAAAATATTAATGGTTCATACACGGCGGTTGTCGGTTTGCCTATGTTTGAATTGCGTGAAAGCTTAAGTGAAAATGGTTTTTTTTGATTCATCTTTCTTTTTATTTTTGTAAGGTCTTAATGTTTCAAAAAAATTTTTAGGTCTTATTTTAATATATTGTTGATAAATTTTATTTCTGTGAATTTCTGATCTTTTTTTAATAATTTCAAAATATATTTTTTGTTCTTCCGGAAAACATTCTGTTTTTAAAATGTATGAAACAGAATTATACATTATCTGCCAATTTTGAATTAAATTTATAAGTTTTTCATTATATTTTAATTCTTTTTCTGATTCTAATTCTTTTAATTGTACTTTTAATGATTGAGTGTTTAAATGCATTAAATCTAAATTTAAATTTAATGTTTCTTTTCTTTCTTTAAATTTTTTTAAAAATTCTAATATCTCTTTTCTCAATTCTAATATTTTGCAAAATAAATCATTTTCTTTTAGAATTTCATCATTTTCTAATTTTTTTATTTGTATATCCCAATCTTGGTTCAATGTAAGTAAGTTTTGATAAACATTTTTATTGTCTAAATCTTCAATTGAACAAGAAAAAATTCGTAAACAGTATAAATGTAAATTTAAATAGTTGAATGGCAAATTAAATAAAAAATATTTATTATCCAATAATTTTTCAATTGGTACAGAATTTTTTTTATCGTGCACGTATATCAAATATTTAGCTGATTGGACATTATATTTTATTGATTTTAAAGCATCTAAAAAGTCGGAAGAATCTAAAGTTGTATTTTGTAAACATAAGATGATAATGCAATATGTAACGAGTTTTATAAATTTCACTTTCAAATCAATTATTTGAATTATTTTTATTTGGCTTCCATCTTTTTAATAATTCTTTTAAGAATATTTCCTGCACATTCTCTTTTGAATTTCTGTGCATTTTTGAAGTTGCAATTGCTATACTTGATTTTAACGTAGATGAATCACAATTTGCTGTATCAACGTGATCAATTGCAGGCATTAAATTTTTCTGAATTATGCTATCAACTTCTTTTTCGTTTGTTGCTTCTATTAATAATGCTTCTAATAATGCAAGAAAATCTATTACATTGTTTTGCATATCTTCGGCAGAATATAATTCTTTATAATTTTGTGATTGTTTTAATTGATCATCAAAACCTCTTTTTAATGCCCTGATTATTAATTTTTTAAGAGCATCTGATTCATGTTCGACAATCCATTCCATTAGCTGTAATAATTCATATGAAATAACTAATTGATCTTTTGGATCTATATTTTTTAATGAATTTTCCATATACAGCCTCTTAATTTTAAAATTGTTATACTTGTAGTTAATTTTTATTGTTAATCTAATTAATCATATTCCAATTCCCAATTTCCAATGTCAACGGTTGGAATAATTTCATTTTTTTCCGCAGATTTTTGGCTACTATCTTTTTTTTGTAAATTATTATTTTTTATTTTTAATAAATCTTTTGCATTACTTTCTGCGATTTGTTTTGAAATTTGGACTTCTTTTGAAAGTTCATCCTGAGTTTTATCAAACATTTTATTCATGTCGCGTTGCATTTTTTTTATTTGTTTTTGCAGTTTTAAAATCATTTCCACTCCTGCTAAATTTATGCCTAGTTGATGGGTTAAATAGATAATTTCTTCAAGCCTGCAAACATCTTCTTCGGTAAACATTCGTGTATTTCCATCAGACCTTTTAGGAGAAATTAATCCTTCTTTTTCATAAAGTCGGACTGTTTGCTGATGCACCGAAAACATTTTTGCAACTGCAGATATCGAGTAATAACCTTTTTTCTTTTTCATAACAAATCCAGCCATTTTCTCTCCTTTTCATTTTTTATTAAATTATATCAAAAATATTAATTTTTTATAAATCGGTTTTGATTTTTTGAAAAGCTGTTATTTTAAACATAATTGAATAAATACCTTATAAATATGGATTAGATAATGAAAAATGTCAATTTGTCATATTTATTCTTATTACAACCTTTAATATTCTTGGTTTTCAATTCAAATTGTAAAGTCATTAAAGAAATAATTACAATTGAGATAGAAGAAGTATTTAACTCAAAGACTTTTATTGACAAGAAGAAAATTAATAATGGGACAGAAATTCAGGAATTTTTTGTTGACGCGAATCCTGTAATTAAAGATTTATATATTAAAGAAAAAATGGAAGCAAAGTTCAATGAACTTCAATTAATGAATAAAATTAAAGAAGAAAAAAGTGAAAATGAAAGAAAATTTAAAAAAAAATCAGAATTTTTTATATTGAAAAAATTGATAAGAATTAATTTAAAAGATTTAGAAAATTATATTGAAAAATTAAAAGAGAATAATTTAGAAAAATTCTATTCATTTTCTCCCCAAACTTTCAATTCATTAGATAATTTTCAAGTTTTGGAAAACGAATTTATTCCCGAAGCTAAATTTACAATCAATCAAACAAATGATGAGTTAACTGTAGATTTATTGCATCAAATGTTAGATAAAATTGAATCGTATTTAGATAAAATAAATGAATTTTATAAAAATACGATTAATAATGCAATTGAACTTTGTGATGACACAAAACTATTAAAAGATTTATTGGAATTAATTTAAAAGTTTAAATTTATCTTCTAAATCCGCCGCCACCATGTTTTTTACGATCGTTTCCGCCTCTGTAACCTCCGCCATTACTTCCTCTATCTCTAGGTTTGAATTCTTGCGGTCTTGCTACTTCCACTTTTAACATTCTTCCATCAACTTCTTTTCCATTCAAATCTGAAGCTGCACCTGAGGCCTCTTCTTCTGATGTCATTTCAACAAATCCAAAACCCTTGGATCTTCCAATTTCATCTTTTATAATTTTTACGTTTTCAACGGTGCCACTTGGTGAAAAAATTTCTTTAAGTCTTTCTTCTGTAATCGAAAATGGCAAATTGCCGACATACAATTTTTTTGACATTATCTAACCTTTATTTTTAGAAGCATACTCTTTATTATTGAAAATACCTTTTTATATTAAGATTTTTAAATCTTGTTTGTCAACTTACTTTTTGTTTTAAAATTAATTTAAAGTAAAAAAATAAATTTATAAAAGGTGAAATTATGATCAGGCAAAATATTTTTCTGACTGTAGATATTGTACTTTTTTCAAAAATTGAAAATAAATTAAATTTTCTTTTAATAAAAAGAAGACATGAGCCATTTTTACATGAATTCGCTTTGCCTGGTGGATTTGTAGAAACATTAGAATCTTTAAAAGATTGTGCATATCGTGAATTAAAAGAAGAAACAAATATTGAAAAAGTTGATTTGAAAATATTTGCAATTTATGACGATCCAGCAAGAGATCCAAGAGGTAGGGTAGTTAGTGTTGTATTCATTGGACAAGTTGACATTCAAAAATTGCATATGAAAGCTGGAAGTGATGCAATAGCGGCTGAATGGATGGACTTAGATGAAATCAATAAAACTAAATTAGCATTTGATCATAACAAAATTATTTATGATGTTATAAAAAGTAAAATTTAAATCTTAATCAAACATTAAACCTGACATTTATAATATCACCATCCTGGACTAGATAATCCTGGCCGGCCGTTTTGATTTTACCCAAATCTTTAAGTTTTGAAATTGAACCATATTGAAATAAATCTTGGCAATTAAAAACTTCCGCGCAGATAAAGCCTCTTTCTAAATCTGAATGTATTTCGCCAGCAGCTTTTTTGATTGTAATTCCGTTTTTAATAGGCCATGCATGAATTTCTTTTGGTCCACAAGTAAAGAAAGTAATTAATCCTAAATTTTTGTAGGTTTGATTTATAATTTTATCGATTCCGCGTTCTTTCAGTCCTACAAGAGACATCATTTCTTTTGCATCTCGATCATTTACTTGAGATAATTCATATTCTAATTTTACACTTACGGGAATAACGCTATTTGAGCCAAAATGCTTAACTAAAATTTGATAATATTTATTATTTTCATAATTTTCTATATCACTTTCAGTAATATTTGCGATAATTATTGAATTTTTTGCTGATAAAAGTGGAATTGTTTGAATTTCAGATTCTTTAATTAATTTTTTAACTATATCATTTTTGCCTTGATCCAAAGCATTTTTAACTTGATTTAATAAATTTAATTCATCATTCATTTCTTTTTGTTTTTTGGGATCGTTGGCAGCAGTTTTTAATAATTTTATTAATTTTTCGGTTCTGCTTTGCACACTTTCAAGATCTTTAAGCATTAATTCGGAAACAATTACTTCATAATCATCAAGTGGATTAATCTCCGTTCCTGAATAAACTATGTTTGGATCTTCAAAACATCGCAGGACATGTAAAATCAAATCAACTTCTCTAATGTGACTTAAAAACTGATTTCCAAGACCTTTTCCTGAAGCAGCACCTTTAACTAAACCAGCAATATCAACAAATGTAACAGTAGTCTGAATTTGTTTTTGTGAATTGTAAATTTTTTGCAATTTTTCCATACGTTCATCTGGAACGAAAGTAATTGCCATGTGCGGATCAATAGTGCAAAATGGATAATTTTCAGCAGGTACGCTTGATTTTGTTAATGCATTAAAAAGTGTTGATTTTCCGACATTTGGTAAACCTACTAAGCCTGCTTGAATAGCCATATTTTCTTTCCCATGTGTTAATTAAGATTAAATATATCTTATTGGAAAATTAAAATTTCTTCAAATTATACTGGTTTAATATTATGATCAGAAGCTTACTTATTCAAATAATTCTTGTTTTTGTTGGGGCGAATCTGATATTATTTAATTAATGGAGGATTCATGAAAAAGTTGACTATTCTGTTTATTTTATTCTTTTTCTTGCAATCATTTGCTGATCATGAACTTGATGATTTAATTTTAGGATTGCAGAGTTTTTTAGTATTAAAAGGCGTTCCTGAAGTTCAAAGGAATAGAATTGCTAATAATGCTAAAGCTTACACTTCTATTGAGGATTCAACTAATGCTATCAATAGCGATGATTCCATCTTTCCTAAATACAAAAAACTGTCGATTTTTTATTTAAATAATATTTCAAAAGTTGCAAATCAGGCTGAAATTTTTTCACTTGCTTCAAAAGATTTTGATACAGCATCATCGCAGGGTTTAAGAAATTTTCTTTCAGCGCGTGCAATTTCAAAAGAAGATCTTGATAAAGTTGTTATTTCATATGATTTAGGTGGAGTTGAAGAGGCAATTTATGTTGCGCAAACATTAGGTGACATAATTTCAACTTTAACCAATGAATATTTCAAATTAATGGGCGAAGGGGATTTAATATAAAAAATGGAGAAAAAAATGAAAAAAATGATTTTGTTTTTGATAATTTTATCATTTAATATTTTAGCTCAGAATGAGACTGAAATTACAGAAAGTTTAGAAGAAGCATGTTTAATAGCAAAAGGCATTAATTCATGCTTAGCAAAAGAGATTGTCGTACGATATAATATGGAAAATACAGTTGATGTTGATGAAGAAAATAAGCCTATTGTTTATGCATGTTTGGGAATGACCCAAAGTGAAAGTATTAATTCAGGATATGATCCTGAAGGTTTTTATATTGAATATCCACAAACCAAGCGTCCTGAAATCGCTTATTAAATAATATTAATTTAGCTGATCTGGTGATTATTTTAATCCAAATTATTGCTTTTTAAATATTTGGTCGAGTAAACTGAAAATAGAAGGAATATATAAAATTGAGGTAAAAATGAAGAAATTGTTTTTGTTAATTTCAGTATTAGTTTTTATAAATTTTGCTTGTGGCCAAACATTAGTGAAAGATTTAAAAAAAGATGGATTAAGTGAACAGGATGCCGCAAGAATAGCAAATGATAGATTATATAAGGGTTATAGTGCAGCGGTGAATAGTTTAAATGCCCTTGATATTGAAAGTAATATAAAAAATGCCGCAATTGCAACGTTAAAAAAAACTTTTTGAAAATAAAATTATGAAAAAATTAATATTTGTTAGTTTATTAACCTTATTTTTACAAATTTTATCCGATGAAGAATGTGGTGATTCTAATTTTGGCATAAATAAGCAAACAGTTGCAGGACAATATAATCCTGCATACGCTATTGCCTGTAAAGGGAAATATTCACCTTATCAAAGTAGTCATTGGCCATAATTTAAAATTCAAATCTTGAATTAGAATTTTTATTAAAGTATGTTACTTTTTAAGTGAATATCAATTTTATTGAGGGAGATATAATTTATGTGTTCAGATATGTGTTCTCATTCATCTTTGGGAAGGGTTATTGGAATTTTAGTTCATTTACTTTTAATTTTTGGTGGAATAGTGATTGGTTTAACGGCTCTAAAAATTAATTTATTTGAAATGAATTATATGACCAATATGCCAATTCTTACAAAATCATTGCAGATTGCAATAGGAATTGCAGCAATTTTATCTTTAATTTATCTTGTTATGCCAAAACATCATCATGATGGAAAAGATTGTATGTCATCACATAAAGGTCATAAACACTAAAAAACAGTAATTTTAGAAATAAAAAAAGCATTAACGTAATTTGTTAATGCTTTTTTTATTTAAATCTTATCTGGATCTTTTTGGTGCACGTGGAACTTTAGCACCTTTTTTCTTGAATTTTGAAAGACCAATCAAATTTATATTAAAAAACAAAAGATTATCTCTTTGGATGCTTTGGTCCCATTAATTTTTTCATCAATGAAATAAGAATTAAAACGATTAAAAACCAAAAAAGAAAATGAGCTACAATTAAAGCAGTTCCGACTAAAAAACCTCCAAATATTAAAAAACCTGGAATCAAAGCTAGAAGTAAAAGAAAAATAATTATTCCAAACATAGGATCTCCTTTATTCTTTTAAACTTATATTATTAAATCCTAGACTATTCAAATTTTTTACCAAATTTGAACTATTTTTAAATCTAATTCCGATTAAGCCCTCTTCAATTGCTGCTGAAACATTTTCATATCTATCGTCAATAAAAATTATTTTTTTACTTTGTTCACCATGATCTTTTAAATATTTTTTTAAATTTTGATAATAATGTTTTTCAGGTTTTTCATAAGGATTTCCTTTTGTTGGATGATAAATTCCATCAAATAAATCATTAAAAATCGGTTTTTCCTTTTTTAAGTCGTCTAACAATTCACTCCAAATATTTGAAGCTGCATAAACTTTATAACCGTCTTTTTTTAATTTTAAAATAAGATTAATCATTGATTGATCAACAATTTGTGAATTTAAAAATTTTATTAAAAACTCTTTTGTTACGCCTTTATTTTTATATTTTTGCGCTATTTTATTAATTACTCTCTCAGGAGACGCTCCTTCAGAAAAAATGTAATACCACAGGATAGGTTCAAAAAATATTGGTAAAATTCCCCATTTTAATTTAGAGAATGCTAATTTGACCATTTTTGAGATATCAGGACGCATTACAACTTTATGAATATCAAATGCAAAAACTATATTTTCGGTAGATGGGTTTATTTTTATTGTTTTGTGGGCAGGTTTATAAAATAATGGACAACAAAAAAAATTGGAAAAAAATAAACATATAAAAAAATTAGATAAATTTATTGTTTCCATTTTTATTCAATTGAATGAGGGAATTATAGTTAAGTAATTCCCCCATTAATTATTAAATTAGTAATAAGATGATCTTTTTTTTGATTTTGCTGATTTTTTCGCTGAAGATTTGCTTTTTGCAGATTTTTTATGTTTTTTACTTGTAGTAAAAATATCTTCAAGCCATAAAATTACAGCATTATCATTTTTTCTTCTTGATGCTGATTTTTTGCTTCTTTTATGTGTTTTTGAAGCATGTTTTTTTGTTTTTTTTCTTTTGTGAGCCATGGTTATCTCCTTTTTTTAGGCTACAAATTCAACTACATTCTAATTGTAATTAAATAAATAATTAAAAATCAATAGTTTGATCGAGTATTTAATTAAAAATGTTAATAATAGTAAATAATTTGCTTTATTCTAAAGCCTTTTTTAAATTTTTTATTTTTTAATAAATGTAAAAATATTGTTATTTTGAATTTTATTTTAATAAAATTAAGAAAGTTGTATTAATTATCTAAAGAAGGAGAATAAAATGTTACTGGGAGCAACGCTTACTTTTTTAATATTGGCTATTATTGCGGGAATTTTAGGTTTTTCCGGAGTAGAAATAATATCCATTCAAATAGCTAAAATTCTTTTTTATATTTTTTTAGCTTTGTTTATCATCTCGTTTCTTTATAGCTTAGTCTCTGGCAGAAGACCTCCATATTAAAATCAGGTTAAAACATCAAATTGTTAAGATTAGGTCAATTAAATCCTTGATTTTAAATATAAGTTTTTGGTAGCCTATTATTAGAAGCTAAAAATGGAGGTTTTAATGGCCTATTTAAACTTTAAATTAATTTTATTATCATTGTTCATCTTGTTTAATTTTTGCATAAAATCCCAAACAAACCAATCAAATGTTTGTCGTAAAAGTGGCGCGAAATGTTCTGTAAATGGTAGAGTGGGAAAATGCAATGCTTCATTGAAGTGTATTGAGAGTATTGCGACTCACAATTTTTTTATTACTGAAGATTAATTTCGTACTTTTTTTAGTCTTTATTTATAAATTATTAAAAGAAATTTTATTTTTACAGGTTCAAAGTATTGAATTTATTGATTTAGAGCCAAACTGTTGCATTTTTAATGATGATTTTATTAAGCTAAATATTAGAGATAGATTGATATGCGCGTTTATTAAACTATCGAGTAATTAGTTTAATTTTTTAAAGGAGATTTAAAATGGCTAGAGAAGATATAAGAGAAAAAGGGCAACAAGGACAACGTGAACAAGGTCAACAAGGTCAAGAAAAAAAAGGAATGGGCCAAGAACGAGGTGGATATCAACCAAATCGTGGGCATCAACATCCAAATCCTAATAAGAATGAATATGGCAAACAAGGACAAAATCAAGGTCATAAAAAGGGAAATCAAAACGAAGAAAACGAAGAAGAAAATTACTAGTTTAACTATTTAAATAAAATGGAGACGTAAAATGGTTAAAAGAAAAACCAAAAGAGCTAAAAGTAAGTATTCAAAATCTGCTTCTAAAAAATCATCTGTATCAAGATCAAGAAGAAAAAAATCTGCCAAAAAAACTAAATCGAGATCAAAATATTCAAAAAATTATTATGGCAGAATGCTTTAATAAATAAATGCAGTAAAATTAAATATAAGTGGAGGAGTTAAAATGAAAGATAATAAAGGAAAATATAATCAAAACCAAGGCCATAAAGAACACGAACATCAAAAACATTCAAAAGAAAGTTATGGCCAAAAAAAACATGAAGAATTAGCTGAGGAATATTCTCAAGAAGGACGAGGTGATTGTTCTTCATGTTCTTATGAGAAATCAAAATCAAAAAAAGGCAATTGTTAATCGAATAAAAGAGAGGTAAGTTTTTACCTCTCTTATTTTTATAAGAATATTGCAGCGTGCACTAATGAAGAATGAAAATTTATACGTTCAGAAAATAAATCTTATTCAAAAATGGATTAATCAGGGATTTAAAAATATTGATGTTTTAAGAACATTTGAACAAGTTCCACGTGAAAATTTTGTTCTTCCTGAATTTATTGATAAATCATATTTAGATATCCCATTACCAATTTTATCGGGCCAGACAATTTCCCAGCCCTCAACAGTTGTTTTTATGCTTGATTTATTAAATATTAAGCCGGGACAAAAAATTTTAGAAATTGGTGTAGGGTCAGGCTATAATGCAGCAATGTTGGCAACTTTAGTAGGCAAAAGTGGCAAAGTTGTAAGCGCTGAGATTATTCCTGAACTTTATGAATTTGCAAAAGAAAACTTAAAAAAAACCGGTATAGAAAACGTTGAGCTAATTCTTTCTGATAAAAATACACTTGGATACAAAAATGATGCTCCATATGATCGCATAATTGTGACAGCAGGCGCGCCTGAAATTCCTGAACCTTTGATAGATCAGTTAAAAGAAGGCGGAATTCTCTTGATTCCTGTAGGTAGTTTAATGGGCCAGGAAATGATTAGAATAACAAAAATTGATGGAAAGTTAGAAAGAGAAAATTTAGGCCTTTTTAACTTTGTCCCTTTAACTGGCCAATATGGCCAAAAATAACCAAAAATAGCTTTAAATTCTTGCTTTTTAAATATTAGATTTGTTACAGTTAGAATAAGTAAGATGTTTTAAGCTTTTTCAAAAGGAGGTTTTTTATGAAAAAGATGTTTTTAATTTCATTATTTGCATTAAGTGCAATCAATATTTATTCAATGGATAGCGAAAAAAGGGCTCAAAATTTAATAAAAAGAGCTGAAGAGATAGGTGCATTACAATTGCTATTTGATTGGCTATATTATGATGAACATACTGATGAAGCGCTATTAAAATATGGTCCAAGCTTTTCAAATCCAATAAGGGCCGAATGGTTTAATAAAAGCTTCGAATTCGGGAAAAATGTTCTAGCTAAAAGCGATAAATGGGAAAATTTACATAAAATATTCAACGAAGAAGAAGGTACAGGTCCTTCTGTAATTGTCGGTGCTTTTGCAAAAGTTGTTTACCCTCTTCTTTTTAACTATTTAGCTCAAAAAGGAGATGGAACAGTTACTGTTTCATCAGGACCTGACAAAGGCACAATTGTAAAAAGTTCTTCAATTGATGTTTAATTAATTAATTTGATGTTAAAACAGGCAGGACTTTGGCCAATTTATGCTAAAGTCCTGTAAATTAAATTGAAAATGAAGCTAAAAAATGAAGAAACAATTATTTATTCTGTTAATTTTAGGTTCAATTTTTAATATTAAATCTATAACTGAATGTGAATTAAAAGTGGATATGAGAAAATTGTGGTCGGATCACGTTTTATGGACAAGAGAATTTATTTTAGCATTTGTTGAAAATCTGCCAATTAAAAAAGCAACAACTGCAAGATTGCTAAAAAACCAGGACGATATCGGTGATGCAGTTGGTAAATTTTATGGCGCAGATGCCGGCAAAGAATTAGCAAAATTGTTAAGAGAACATATTTTAATTTCTGCTAAAGTTGTCGGTGCTGCAAAAATAAATAACAAAGAAGAATTAAAAAAACAAGATGATATTTGGCATGAAAATGCTAGAGAAATTGCAGAATTTTTAAATAAAGCAAATCCTGATAATTGGCCGTTAAATGATTTAGTTGAAATGCTGAATATGCATTTAAAATTAACAACGGATGAAGCCGTATCAATTATCAAAAAGCAGTGGAAAAAAAGTACCGCTGATTTTGACAAAGTTTATGATGAGATTTTAAAAATGGCTGACTCTTTAACTGATGGAATTGCGGCTCAATTTCCTGATAAAGTTCAAAAATAAAAACAGCAAAGGAATTAAAAATGAAAAAAATTTTATTGATAATTATCTTTTTCATATTCAATTCTTTTGCAGCTGATTTAAAAGATAGAATGGAATCAGTGCATAGTTCATCTGTACAAAGATCTTCAGATGTTAAAGATGCTGCTGATAGAAAAAGTTCAGCTGAAGCGCAAGAAATTAGATTGCCGCAAACGCAGAAAGAAATCGTCAATCAGCAAGATTTGAATGGAAATACTCCATTACATAATGCAGTCAATCAAGGTGACGTACAAATAATAAAATGGCTTTTAACAGCTGGTGCAAATCCATTAATTAAAAATTCAAATGGTAAAACAGCTAAAGACTTAGCGATATTGAACGATTTATCGGGAGAAATTAAAGATTTGCTTCAGGATTATGAAGATTTATGGATTCAAAATAGTGAAGATTTAGTAAGAGCTGCTCAATTAGGAGATTCAAAAAAAGTTGCAGAAATTTTAAGACATGGTTTTGTTAATATAAATTATAAATTAAAGGAGGCCTGGACATTGGGTCTTGCTAATCCGGAAATATATGAAGATAGAGATGCATTGACCATTGCTGTAATAAATCAAAGTGTTGAAATAATTAAACTATTAATTGCTGCAGATGCAGATGTAAATACTGCACTTGGATTTGCACGAACAACGGAAATAGCTGACTTGTTAATTAATGCAGGAGCATGTAGCCTAGATACTTTGGCAAATGCAATTAACATGTTATTTAACAGATCGGGGAAGTTAGAAATTTTAAAATTAATAATTAAAAAAGGAGGCAAGAACCTTCTAAATCATAGTTATTTTGATGAGCCTGTTTATTTTATGGTTATGGACCGTCTTTTACCTAGTTATAAAATTCAGATATTAAAATTTTTATTAGATGCAGGAGCTGATTTGAATTTAAAAGGTAATGATGGTTTGACTTTTAAAGGAAAATTAATAAAAACTTTGCATGATGATCCTCAATTTGCGAAAAAAAATTTATATGATCAGATGCTTGCTGTTATTGAAGAATATGAAAATAAATTGAAATTTGAACCGTTAGAAAATTTAATAGAACAAGAAGAAGCCAGAAGAGAACAGGCATTTCAGGAACATTTAGAAAGAGTTAGACAAAGTTCTTTATTATCAGATTAAAATCTTGAATTTATCAGCAAGCCGATAGTATTATCATTTTAATCTTTTTAAAAAAATGAAAGGCTAAAATGAAAAAAATATTATTGGCTTGTTTACTGTTAACATCTTGCGTAACGGTTATTTTAGTTACAAATTATTCAACCACAAAAGAATGTCCTTGTAATCCTTGCACTTGTAAAGATTGTAAATGTAAAAGTTGTGATTGCAAAAGCTGCAAATAATTTATCTTCTACCTACACGTACTTCACTTGAACTTTCATTTTTAATGCTAGCTTGAAGAGCCTTAATTAATGAAGGCTCTTTTGTTTTGCTGATTTTTTTACTTTCTTTAATTTCAGGAATTTTAACTCCTTTTGCCATTTGTTTAATGCGCTTTTGCAATTGAACCATAAATTCATCTTTATATTTAGACATATCAAATTTCTTTGATGTTAGTTTATTAACTAATTGTTCTGCTAACTTTAGTTCTTCAGCTTCAATTTTTGGTACTTTTAAATCTTCAACTTTATTTACATGTTTAATTTCATATTCATAATTTAAAGTTGATAAAAGAAGGGTATTTTTAAAAGATTGTATGGCACAAACATATTGTTTATCGCGCATAACAAATTGACCAATTGCTATTTTGTCCATTTTTTCAATCGTAGCTTTTAATAAGAAAAATGCACGGTCAGTAACTTTTGCAGGCGCCAAATAATAGTGCTGATCTAAATAAATTGGTAATAGATCTGAATTATTAATAAATTCACTTATTCTAATGTAATCTGTTTTTTGAGGTTTTAATTTTTCTAGATTTTCTTTTGTTATAATAAAATATTTTCCATTTTCCATTTCAAGACCTTTTACTACATCTTGCCATGCAACTTCTTTTTGACATTTGGGACACCATCTTAAATATTTAATTGGTGTGTGACATTTTGCGTGCAACAATTTAAATCCTATTGAATGAGGTTTTATCGCAGAATATAATTCAACATTTATATTAACAAGACCAAAAGAAATTGATCCTTTCCATACCGATATTGTTCTAGACATTATTCATCTCCTTTTTTTAAAGATTTTTTTAATTATGTTAAAAAAAAATTAAAATGATCAAGTTTTTAAAAAAAATTATTTAGATTAAAAAATAACTATTTTTTATTTTGAATTTTTGCTTAGATTTAAAAAACAAAATAAGGAATATAAAATGAAGCCATTTATTTTAGCATTAGCTACTGCTCTTCCACAATATAGTCTTGATCAAGCAGACATAGCCAAAAAAATTTCACAAGTATTAGATTTAAATGAGAATCATACACAATTTTTACAGAAATTATATTGTAAAACTCAAATTAAAAGACGATATTCGGTTTTAAAAGACATTCAAGAATCCGTGGAAAACTCTGAATTTTTCACAAAAGATTTTTTAAAAAAAATTCCCAGAACTTCTCAAAGAAATAAAATTTATATAAAAGAAGCGCCTAAATTAGCTTTAAAAGCTGCGCAAGAAGCAATTAAAAATTGGCAACAAGATCCTAAGGAAATAACTCATGTAATTTCGGTTTCATGCACAGGCGTTATGGCCCCAGGAATTGAATTAATTTTGCAACAAGAACTTAAACTTTTACCAAACGCAGAAAGAATAGGCATTAATTTTATGGGTTGTTTTGGTGCATTCAGGGGATTAGCTGTTGCATCTGCATTGGCAAAAGAAAATCCTAACAATAGAATTTTATTAGTCTGCACTGAACTATGTTCATTGCATTTTCAGGTTTCGTTTCAGACAGATGTTTTAATTGGAAATGCACTATTTAGTGATGGAGCCGCAGCGGCAATTATTGGAAGTAAACCAAAAAATACTGAAAATGCAATTTGTTCAATTGAAAAAACAGGTTCATTTGCTCTGGAAAACACAAGAGATAAAATGACATGGACAATTTCTGATCATGGATGTGTTATGTCATTAAATAAAGAAATTCCATCGATTATTGAAAAAAATACACCAACATTTCTTAAATCATTTTTAAATACAGATAATTTTAATAATTTTTCTTGGGCAATTCATCCTGGCGGAAAATCAATCATAGAAGCGATGGAAAAAAGTTGTAATTTAACTAAAGAGCAAACAAAATCTTCATGGAATGTTTTAAATAATTATGGAAATATGTCTAGTTCAACATTTTTGTTTGTTTTGGAAGATTTATTAAAAGAAAATAAAAAAGAAAAAGATATAATCGGAATCGGGTTTGGTCCTGGTTTATCAATAGAAACTATTTTGTTGAGTAAAGCATGAAAAAACGAGTTTATCTTCCTGAAATTATGGATTTAGGATCAGATGCGTATACAAAAGAAGAGTATAAGGAATGTCTGTATCTTTTGGGAATTATTGGAAAATATTTAGGTTATAATAAATCGATTATTAATGAATTAAAAAAAATAAAGAACCCAATTGATTCAATTTTAGATGTAGGTTGTGGAGGAGGATTATTAACCTTTGAGATGGCTAAAAAATTTCCTGAAATAAAAGTTTATGGAATTGACATTTCAAAAGATGCAATAGATTTTGCCGAAAATAAAAAATTAAAAAATTTAAATTTTGAATTATGTTCACATACTAACTTCAATGAATCTGAAAAAAAGTATGATGTTATTGTAACAAGTTTAGTTTGTCATCATTTGAATGATGAGGAATTAATTAATTTTTTAAGAGGCGCAATTAAATCCGCAAAAAAGGCGATTATTATTAATGATTTGCATCGCCATTGGTTATCTTATTTAGGATGCTCAATTTTTTTTCCTATCTTTACCAAAAATAGATTAATTAGAGCTGATAGTTTACTTTCAATTAAAAAATCTTTTACATATAAAGATTGGTTTAGTTATCTTATTAATGCAGGCCTAGCAAAAGAAAATTTTAAAATAAGTTGGCATTGGCCATTTTATTGGATTGTTAGGATAAATTTAGTATGAATTCACCTATAATAATTGGTGCTGGAATTGCCGGATTGAGTGCGGCAAATAATTTTATTGATCATGGGATCAAGCCAATAGTTATTGAGGCTGATATAATTGGTCGCGATAAAGTTTGCGGCGAATTTTTTTCACCTGAATCTTTATTTTTTTTGGACAAATGGGAAATACCATTTATCAGAATTAAAAAAGGCAATTTTATAGCCAAAAATTATATTTATTCTTTTAATTTTCCTAATGCTGCCGGAAGTATTTCAAGATCCCAATGTGAATTATTATTGGCAAAGAGAATTGTTAATAATAATGGATTGCTTTATACCAACACATCAGTAACTGAAATTATCAATGCAAAAAATAAAAATGAAAATCACATTATAAAATTGTCAAATGGACAAACTTTAGAAACAAATAATTTAGTTATTGCAACAGGTAAAATATTTAATAATAAACTGAATGAACCTAAATACGTTGGAATTAAAGCGCATTTTAAAAATTTTAATATTCCAAATGAACTTTTTATGTATATGATCTCCGGTGCATATTTAGGAATTTCATACGTTGATAATTCAACAATTAATTTATGTTGTCTGGCAAAAAAACAATTAGTCGATAATTTTAAAACCTTATCAGATTTCATGCAGTTTTTTTTTAATTTTTATCCTGATTTAAATAAAAAATTCAATAATTCAATATGTTTGTTTAATGATTGGCTTACAGCATATGTTTTTGATTTTGGAATAAAAAAAATTAAAAATTGGCCGAATTGTTTTTTTATTGGCGATGCTGCCGCATTAATTTATCCGGCAAGTGGAAATGGTTTAGCTATGGGATTAACCTCAGGTATAATGGCTTCTGAGTATATAATTTCAAATTCAAAAAAAAATTTTAAAAAAAATTGGCGCAAGCGTTATAGCAAGCGTATTTTTTATGCAAAAATTTTACATAATGTTTTTATGAATCCAAAAATTTCAAATATTGGTTTTAGATTGGCAAATTTATATCCAAAAATGTCAAAAGTATTTTTTAAATTAACGAGAGAAAAACTAATATCATCAAAGAGGTAGTTAATGAATAAATTTTCTGCAATAGCTTTGCAAAAATGTTTTACAGATGCAGTTGAAAAAAGGAAATATAACAAGGAGTTGTTTTCTTTAATTGCACCAAAATACAATAAAGCAACAAAAATTTTATCTTTATATAATGATCATAAATGGAAAACAAATTTAATTAATAAATTAGAAAATTTAAAAAGACCCATATGTCTTGATATAGCTTGTGGGACAGGTGACGTAACATTTCAATTGGCTCAAAAATATACCGGTGGAACAATTTATGGTTTAGATATTACTCAAGCAATGATTGACAGTGCAAATAGGCGTAATATTTTTTCTAATATTGAATTTGTATGTTCTGACATGTGCAATACACAATTTGAAGATAATTTTTTTGATATAATCACAGCAAGCTATGCATTAAGAAATTCTCCTGATTTAAATAAAACATTAAATGAAATAAAACGAATTTTGAAGCCAAATGCGACTTTGGCAATTTTAGATTTTTCTAAAGTTGATAATAATTTTTTACAAAAATTACATTATTATATCTTAAAATCCTGGGGAAATTTATGGGGTATAATTTTGCATCAAAATCATACAACTTATGGTTATATTGCTGAAAGTCTTAAGCATTTTCCCAATGAAAAAGAATTTGAAAAATTATTGTTTAATTATAATTTCAAAATTATTTACAAAAAAAAATTTTTCTTTTGTATGATTAAATTAATTATAGTTAAATGTGAAAAATGAATAAACCAACTTTTCCACAAGATTATGTTTTTTGGAATATAAGAAGTCCATCTAATGAAAAATTAACAAAAAATATTACTACAGATGTTTTAATTGTAGGTGGTGGAATTGCCGGTTTATCTGCTGCTCAAAATTTTAATGAAAAAAAATTATCAGTTGTTTTAATTGAAAAAAATTTTTGTGGCTCAGGAGCGAGTGGTAGAAGTTCGGGTTTTATAACTCCTGATTCTGAACTTGGCTTAGGTTATTTTGTAGATCAATTTGGTGAAATTCAAGCTAAAAAAATCTGGGATTTTGGCACTTTGGGAGCGAATTTAATTGAAAATAATATAAAAAAATTTTCAATTAATTGCGATTATCAAAAACAAGATGTTTTGGTTGTTGCAAATTCAGACAAAGCTTTTAATGAATTAAAAGAAGATAATGAAATTTACAAAAAATTATCTTTTGCAAATAAATTATATGAGAAAAATGATTTATCTAGAATAATCGGCTCAGATAAATATTTTGGAGGAATTACATTCCCAAATACTTTTGGAATTAATTGTTATCAATATTGTCAAAAGATGAAAGAAATTTTGCAACAAAGGGGAGTTAAAATTTATGAAAATACGCCTGCAATAAAAATAAATAATGATAATGTTGAAACTGATAGTGCTAAAATAAATGCAAAATATATTGTAGTATGCGTAGATAGATTTTTACCTGAGCTGAATAAATTAAAATCCGATGTTTATCAGGCGCAAACATTTTTAATGATTTCTGAACCGTTACAAGAAAATGAAATTAAAAAAATATTCCCTGAAAAAAATTACATGGTCTGGGATACAGATTTAATTTATCAATATTACAGAATTGTTGATGGAAACAGATTTTTAATCGGTGGAAGTGATTTATTAGCAATATTTTCGGGACGTGAACAGCATAATTTAAAACGTATGTATAAAAAATTGAATAAATATACAAAAGAAAAATTTCCTGATGTGAAAATTAATTTTGAATATATGTGGCCAGGCTTAATTGGAACAAGTAAAGATGTAATGCCTGTTGCATGCGCTGATGAAAATAATGAAAATATTTATTATGTTTCATGTGCTGCGGGTTTGCCATGGGCCGCTGCATTAGGTTGGTATAGCGCGGAAAAATTAATCAATAAACACAATGATTTAGATAAATATTTTTCGCCAAGAAGAAAATATCCAGTTCCTGATTTTGTACAAAAAATTTTAGGAAAACGAATAACATTTTCATTATCTAATTTTATAAATTTATATTTTAAGAATTTGCCTTAAAATTAACATATACCTTGCGTTCGTCCCGAGCGAAGTCGAGGGAATTTAAAATATCTATTAGGAGATCACAATGAATATGAAAAAAACATTAATTATTCTATTTTCATAAGTTATAAAATCAATTGTGCAGATTGGGTAGATTTAATTCAATATGTATATCGTGACAGAGAAGATTTAGTTTCTAATTATATAAGTTTAGGATTAGATGTTGATGTACAAAATAAACAAGGCCATACGGCTTTAAGTTGTGCTGCAAATTTTGGTAATGAAAATATTGTAAAACTGCTTATTGCAGGAAATGCTAAAATTAATATTCAAGATAAATTTGGCCTTACAGCTTTAATGTGTGCTGCATGGCAAGGACATGAAAAAATTGTAAAATTGCTTCTTGCAGCTAAGGCAGATATTACTATTAAAGATATTTGGGGAGGTACAGCAAAAAGTATGGCTAAAAAAAATGAATTTAAAAATATTGTTGCAATGATAGAAGCTCAAGAAAAACAAATTTGTTCAATGCTATAAACATTCAATTGCAAAAATTGTTCGTTTTGTGATATACAAAATTAACCTTATTGATTATTTTTTGATTTTAATATATTTAATGAGATATAAATTATGAAAAAAGAAGCATCGTGATATTATGAAAAAAATTTTAATAATCTTGTTTTTAAATTTTATTAATTTCGATCTCATTCCTAAAATAACATATTTAAATACACCAAAAGAGATTTCTGAAAAATATTATTGTTTTTTTAGCGTAAGACATATTGACTCTTTTGGTTTTAAAGATATACCACAAATGGATGTTGACCAATTAAACGAATTAAAAGGCAAACTTAGAGGTTGTGAAACTGTTAATGGTTTTCCATGGTCATTTTTTTCGTTTGAAGATAATAATGATTTGATAGATATTTTTAGAAATTTTAAAAAAGACCATGACGCTAATAAATGGGATATAACTTATCCATGTTTATGTTTATTTTATGATAATTCTGAAAAGTATTCTAAAGAAATAAAATTAAAATACAGATTATATGATTTTTTAGATTCTCTTGATTATGCAGATAAATTTTTTGAAAATTGTGTAATTTTATAAAAAAATTAAATTTAATGATATTTTTGTGGGATGATTTTTATTTTTGCATCAGTTACAACTACAAAATTACAACTCAAGTCATTGGATTTTCAACCGCTTCTTTTGCATATGCAAAACATGCATAGATATCTTCGGCGGTAATGTTTGGATATTCTGCTAATATTTCATTAAAATTCATACCGGTAGCAAATAAGCCTAAAATAAGACCGACCGTTAGACGAGTACCTTTTATAGTAGGTTTACCTGTCATAATTTCAGGATCAATTACAATCCTATTAATTAATTTATTATTCATTTAAAGATCCTTTAGTTTTTTATCAATATATTATAATTCTATTATACACTATTATCAGTATTTTATATGACTTTTATAATTAAAATGAACAATTTTTTGTTAGATTAGTCGTGAAATTATCACAATGTAATTTTGTTCATTTTGGATAACAAAATATTTTATGTAAATCTGGTTTATCAGGTTCAAAAAGCACTTAACAAAACCCTTGATTTTAAGCTTCCAGATTGGTTATTATTAAATTAATGGAGGGAAGAAAAATGAAGAAGTTATTAATATTTTTATCAATTTTAGTTATAAATTTAAAAAGTGAAGCTGTAACATCTTTGATTATTGATAATAATACAACTGCATATCTTAGGGGGATGGCGAAATTAGATGATAATTCCTTTTTTGAATTACGACTTAATCGAGGGTATAATAGATATGCTATGGGAAAAAATATTATTAGTTTTTCTGTAACTGGATCATTTAATAATTGCCCGATCAATTATACTCAAGAAAATGTAAATAAAAATCAATATACTTTCTTCTTAAGAAATAGTTCAGGACCTTGTGGTTTTGATTTTGTAGTTTCTTAAAATAATTAATGGAGGAAGAATATGAAGAAAATAATATTGTTAAGTTTTCTAATAATTTTTAATATTCAAGCTCAAAAGCAATGTAATACAAGTTGGGATTGTGGAGAAGATGAGGAATGTATTCAAAATTGTGTTGGAAGAAATTGTCGAAGAGAATGCGCACCTAGAATTCAAAATTGTCTTTATTGTTATAATAAAGGAAAAGATTGTGAAATAAAATGGTATGATCCACGACTTCCTGATGGAACTATACCAGCTATGGGTATATGCAAATAAAGGAGAGTTATGAAAAAGTTATTAATTTTATTGAGTTTTTTATTATTGAATACAGTGAGCGCTATTCAGAGTCAGCGTGATTGTTGGTGTGATGTACAAGTAGATGGAAACAAAATAAGAACATATAATGACTGTATGTCCCGTGGTTCTAGCCATGAAGATTGTTGTACTCTGATTGGCGGTGTATATAGATGTCCAGGATAAAGTATAATTAATTATTACTAAATATTTTTTTAATGAAATTTTTACTCTCGTGTTTGCCCCGAGTGCAATCGAAGGATTAAATTCTTATCGTCAGAATCTCACTCCAGCTTGTAGTATAACAATCGGATTTTTTCAATCTTTTTACTTTCCAAAGTTTATCAATTCCTGCGCTTGCATATGAAACACTGTCGCGTCCCCATTTTTTGTTAATTTTATCAAAAATGTTAGAAATTTTATTTTGCTTTTCAATATCAGCCAATGCATGTGAAGTGTGCATTTGAATAAAATCATGAGGAATTAAATCATTAATTATTATTCCAGCTTTTTTATAAATAATTCCTTGTCTGAATATTTTTTCAACGCAACCAGTTGCTGCTTTTATAAAATCCGGTGTGTAGTTTGATGCGATTGGCAAGGTATAATTTAAAAATTTATAATACCGGTCATTATCCTGATAATTTCTAAAACAAACAAAAATAGATATATTTGATGCAATTGATTTTTGTGCGCGCAATTTTTCACAGGCGATATTTGCGTATGTTGAAACTGCTTCTTTTAATTCATTTATATTTGTTACATTTTTACCAAACGAACGGGAAACTGTTATGGATTTTTTTGTTGCAGGAGCGTTATTTAATGAAATGCATGAAATTCCATTTAATTCCTGCAAAGTTCTTAATCCATTGATGGTCATATTTTTTCTGACCCATCTTTCATCCATGTATTTAAAATTTTTTGCATTAAAAATTTTTTTACTTTTTAACAATTTTGCATATCTATAACCAATTCCCCAAACATCCTGAATTTCAATTTGTTCTAAAAATTGATCATTATTTTCAAATGCAGTTAAATCAAAAACACCATCAGCACTTTTTTTTGCAAATTTATTAGCAACTTTTGCTAAAGTTTTTGTTAAACCGATTCCTATTGAAACAGGAATTCCTGTTTTTTGTTTAACTTGTTTTCTGATGTATTGAATGTATTGCGTATAATTTTGTTGTTTTGGTAAAAATAAAAATGCTTCATCAACAGAATAAATTTCAATATCTGTTGCGTATTGACTAAGCACTTGCATTACACGTGCAGACATATCACCATAAAGAGCAAAATTTGATGAATAAACAATTACATTATGTTTTTTAAAAATCTGTTCACATTCAAAAGCAGGAGCGCCCATCGCAATACCTAATGCCTTTGCTTCATTTGAACGTGCAATTACGCATGCATCATTACTTGATAAAACAACAACGGGTTTTCCTATTAATTTAGGATTAAAAACACGTTCACAGGATACGAAAAAATTATTGCAATCTACGAGAGCAAAGCGCATGTTTATACCTGATGAATTACAAAAGTAACAACACCCCAAATTTCAAAATCAATTTCAGAAGTTATTTCAATCGGCGGATATTTTTTATTATCCGGCACCAGATAAATTTTGTCATCTTTAATTAAAATTCTTTTTACGGTAAATTCATCATTTAATCTTGCAACAACAATTTTATTATTTGCTATTGATAATGCTCTGTCAACGATTAAAATATCTCCTGAATTTATGCCTCCATCTTGCATTGAATTTCCAATTACGCGGATAAAAAATGTTGAAGAAGCATGTTTAATTAAAAGATCATTAAGATCAAGAGATTTTTCTAAATAATTTTCAGCAGATGATGGAAAGCCTGCAGAAATTAATGAACTTAAAAATGGAATTACCGGCCCTTGTTTTGAGCTATCAATAATTCCAATTGATTCTATTTTTAAAGAATTTTTTGAATTTTTTTTTGTTTGTACCATGTTGCTATAAAAAATTATTTTTTATTTTATTATAGCAATTTATTTAAAATATTGAATTACAATTGACTTGTTATTTTTATTGAAACAAAAAAAAGGGCTCAATTAAGAGCCCCTTGGAATTATTTTCCGTTTTTATCTATCTCTGCATCAATCGGTCCTTCTTCAGGTTTTTCTTCAGTTTTAGTTCCTTCCTGAGATTGTTTATATAAAATCTCTGCAACTTTGTGAGAAGCCTGAACAAGTTCATCAGTAGCTTTTTGTAATTCATCCGGGTTATTTTGATTTTCAGCCAAAGATTTTTTTGCTTTTTCTAAAGCTTCTTCAGTTGTTTTAACATCTGATTCGCTTAATTTTGCTTTATTTTCTTTTAATGTACGTTCAATGTCATGAATTAAGCCGTCAAGTCTGTTTCTTTTTTCAATTGTTTCTTTTGCTTTTTTGTCTTCAGCTTCGTGCGCTTGGGCATCTTTTACCATTTCATTAATTTCTTTTTCTGTTAATCCGCCACTTGTTGTAATTGTTATTCTTTGCTGTTTTCCAGTTGCTTTATCAAGCGCAGAAACATTTAATATACCATTTGCGTCAACATCAAAAGAAACTTCAATTTGTGGCACTCCACGCGGAGCTGCCGGAATTCCTTCAAGTCTGAATTGCCCTAATAATTTATTATCTTTTGCAAGTGGACGTTCACCTTGAAATACACGAATATCAACAGATGTCTGATTATCTTCAGCAGTTGAAAATATTTGTGATTTTTTTGTAGGAATTGTTGTGTTTCTTTCAATCAATTTTGTAAATACGCCGCCCATTGTTTCAATTCCAAGTGAAAGGGGAATAACATCAAGTAATAATACGTCAGTAACTTCACCTGCTAAAATCCCGCCTTGAATTGCAGCGCCTAACGAAACAACTTCATCAGGATTTACAGAACGGTTTGGTTCTTTACCAAAGAAATCTTTAACAATTTGCTGTACTTTTGGAATTCGTGTTGAGCCACCAACAAGAATTACTTCATTAATTTGATCTTTTGATAATTTTGAATCTGAAACAGCTTGTTTGCAAGGTTCAATTAATCTTTTAAAAATATCTGAGCACAATGCTTCTAATTTAGCGCGTGTAAGCTTCATACTTAAATGTTTTGGTCCTGATGCATCTGCGCTAATGTAAGGTAAATTAATTTCTGTTTCTTGCAAAGTTGAAAGTTCAATTTTTGCTTTTTCAGCTGCTTCTTTAAGACGTTGTAATGCCATTTTATCTTGTCTTAAATCAATCCCCTGATCTTTTTTAAATTCATCCACAATATAATCAACAATTTTTTGATCAATATCATCACCGCCAAGATACGTATCTCCACTTGTTGATTTTACTTCAATTACACCATCATGAATTTCAAGAATTGAGATATCAAATGTTCCACCGCCAAAATCAAATACTGCAATGGTGCCATTCTTTTTTTTATCCATTCCATATGCAAGAGCTGCTGCAGTTGGTTCGTTGATAATTCTTTTTACTTCTAAGCCTGCAATTTTGCCTGCATCTTTTGTTGCCTGTCTTTGAGCATCATTAAAGTAAGCAGGAACTGTAATTACAGCTTCAGTTATTTTTTCACCGATGTAATTTTCTGCAACCTGCTTTAATTCATTTAATATTGCTGATGAAATTTCTTGCGGCGTGTATTCTTCACCATTAATTAGAAATGCCACGTCACCATTTGCTCTTTTTACAACTTTGTAAGGCATTTTTTTAGCTTCATTAGCAATTTCATCAAATTTTTTGCCTATAAATCTTTTTGCTGAATAAATTGTATTTTCTGGATTTGTTACTGCTTGACGTTTTGCTAAAATACCTACTAAACGTTTGCCATCTTTTGTAAATGCAACGACAGAAGGGGTGATATTTGAGCCTTCTTTATTTGGAATTACTTTTGCCGTTCCGCCTTCCATGAATGAAACAACTGAGTTAGTTGTTCCAAGATCTATACCTATAATTTTTTTAGCCATTTGAACTACCCTTTCAAAGTTTAATTTCTTAAGTTTAAATATTTGAATTTGGACTATTATAACTGGAAATCTTTAATTTTGTCAATAAGGAAATTTTAGTCAATTACACTAAGATTTGTTTAATGAATAATGAAAGTATAGTGAGGTATTTATTGATAGATACTGATTAATTTGCAGGATAAATATTATTTTTTTTGTAATCATTACTAAATAATATCTTTATTAAAAACAAAACTATCTTTGTCGCATAATTTTACTTTATGAAAAACTTAATAAGGTTAAATTTAAAATAAACAATTTTTAAAGGTTTTATAAAGTAGGAGGCGTCGTCGCGCATGATTTCGCACTCCGTCTTACCCTCATCCTATTTAACGAAAGTTTTACAGGGGTAGGATGAGGGATGCGCCTACGTGGAAATAGAATTAAAATCAGATGAAGTAAAGCCATTGATCTTGACATAGAACAAAACCTTGATTTTGGCACATGGAATTATTTATTATTAATTATGTAGGAAAATAGGGAGGAAAATATGAAAAAACTAATTATTTTATTGTATATTAACGTTTGTTTTAATGTATTTGCATCTGAATGCGAATATAAACAAAATATTGAAGATTTAAAAAATTGTGTAGTAATGGCAAATGCTCAGGATTGCTATAATAATTGTCCTAAAATTTGCCCAGAAGGCGGATGTTGCCAAAAAACAAAATTAGCTCTTCCTAATGGTAAACCAAGTCCATGTTATTTATGCTGTTGTAAGTAAATATCAAAAAGAAATTAGCTAATTATATTAATTTTTAAGTGATAAAGCTTATTTGCAAAATAAGTAATTATTATGCTACTTACCAATCTCACGCAACATAATATTAAAATAAATGTTAATAATCCTATGGACGAAAAACCATTTAAAAATATTAATAATGAGAAAATAATAAAACAACTATACGAAAGCATTAATATTGAATATCTCTTTTTAATTTCCAAAATTCTTTCGTAAGGAGATAAAATTGCTTCTATTAAATAACAACTAACTAATATTATGAATGTTTGAAAAATCAAATTATCAATTTTAATAAAATAATCTTTAAAAATAAAAATTATTACCAGGAAACCAAAAAAGGGGAGTGCAAAGCGCGAAAATTGTTGCCCTTATTTTTTTTAAGGCATCCTGCATAAGGTATTTCTCATTTTCTATATTTTTTAAATGAGCTAATAATGATATATCATTTGTCCCTATAGCTTTCATTATGAATCTTTGAAATAAAAGAGCCCAATCATTGGCTATTTTAAAAATGTTAGCCAAATCTATGCCCATTGATATTGTTAAAATCGGCAATAAAAAATTTCTTTCAGTTAAACTTTTTAAAATTGAATTTCCCCACATTATCGTTGAATGTTGCAGGAATTCTTTTTTTGTTAAATTATAATCTATTAAAGAATTGTGATATTGATTTGTTTTGTATAACTTTTTTAGTTTATTATAGCTCAAAAGTATCAATACAATTCCAAAAATAATTTTGCAAATAAAAATCAAATTTAATAAATCATATTCTATATAATTTGAAAATATAAAAAAACAAATTATTATACTTTCAAATAAAGTTAAAATACTTTGCATTAAATTGAACTCTTTATTCCAAAGATGCGCATGAAAAAGTAATTTTATAATAGCGACAAACATTTCGGTGAAAAAAACTAAAGTGGCCAATCCTAAAATTGCATTTGATATTTGAAAATTATAAAAATTAAAAAATTTTATTAAGAAAAATGAAAGACAAAAACAAATTAAGCCGGCAACTAATTGAAATTTTATTATGAATTTTGTAAATAAAATATGAGATTTTTTTTCTTTTGAAAATTGAGGAATATATTTAGGAACTGATTTGCGAAATCCGAAATCCAGCCAAAGCAATAATAAAAAAATAATACTATTAATATTTGCCCACAATGAAAAAGATTTTGCAGATAAAGTTTTAAATAAAAAAATTGTTAAGATAATTGAAATAAACTTCTGCACAACGTAAAGGAATATGTTCCAATTGATGCAACTATCAAATTGTAAATACAAACGTTGTACAGAATTATTCATTTATTTTTTAATTTCTATCTCGGGAGCAGGTTCGTTTAAGAATTTTTCCAATTTCTCTTTTGCCACTTTTTCTCTTTCAGCAAGTTTTGATGCTGTCTTTTCCATATGTATTTTGGAATTTTGCATATATGTTGTACATTTATCTAAATAACTTCCCATTAATTTTTTAATTTTTGCCATTTTTGTTAATGCTTTAACATATTTTTCTTTTAATGTTACAGCTATTTTTTTATCACTTGGGCTTATTTCAGTAGATGGCATTAATTCTTGTAGTTTTTCCATATATTTTGAACCCATAACAGTTTTCTTTTCAATCTCTTTTAAAACTTCAAGGCAATGTTGAGAAATGGTTGATAAATTACTAACTTTTTCTTTAATTGCTGCCCAATCAGATTCAATTGACGCTTCATATTGAGGCCAATTTGCATTAATCGACTCAATAATTTTTGCAAGGACTTCAATTTGAGTTAGTAAATGAAGAGCGCCTGTTGCGCTAATATTAATTCCTGTTAAATTTGTTTGTCCTTCAACCGTTGCAGTTATTGCTGATTCAATTGTGGCAACGTCAGCTTTTGTTGGCTGCGGTTCATTTGAAAATAAATTAGCTGATACAAAAAGTAATAAAATTAACATTTTTTTTATCATGCTACTCCTTTAAAAAAAGATATAATAATTATTCCAATATAATTAAATAAAAGTAAAAAATAAACAAAATAGGCCAAGAATTATATAAATTAATATATATTTAATATCAATTTTATAAGGCAATCTGATTTTTAGTTTATATTTTGAGATTGTTCTTATAAATAGAAATGTGAAAATTCTAATAATGAGCAAATAAATTAAATAGTTTAGAAGAAATGTTTTAAAAAGAGTTAATAATCCATAAAATAAAAAAACTGAAGTAAGATTTATAATACAAAAATAATATATCTTTTCTTCTACTAAGAAGAATTCCTCATATGTAATAAAAAAATTTTCAAAAATTATAATTAGAAAAAAAATATAAGAAGGAAAAATTAATTTTTCATTGGGAAAATACTTTTTAAAAATAACATTAAAACTGATTATACTTAGGATCATTATTCCATAAAGAATCGTGTAAAGTTTTCTGGTGGCTATATTTAATGCTCTTTGCTTCATTTCTTTTGACAAATCTTTTACATGAGAAAGCAATGCGCCACTTGTCAGACCGAAAGTTCTTTCAAGAATAACTGATATATAAATAGCAATTATATTTATTAATTTTAATATGCTTATTTGTGCTAATCCGAAGAAAAATGCTAAAAAAGGAATCAAAAAATTACCTGAAAATAATAAACGAGTAATTTCATTAATAAAATCAAATAATCGGTTTTTTGCTATCCTGTTGCTTAAAGGTTCATAAATTTCATTCTTAATAGGAAGTTTTTTGTAAATTTTTAAAATTAAAAATGAAAATAATAAATTACTTAAAAGAGATTGAATTAATAAAGCTGAAAATATAAGTGAAAAATCAATTGTATAAGAATTATAAAAATATGAAGACCAGATAATTATTAAGTAAATAATGAGTGACGTAAGCTCAATTAAAGCTGATTCCTTATTTAAAAAGCTTAATTGGGCGATCATTTTTAAACTTTTTTTAATGCCTTCTAAAATTATCAACAAAGAAATTATTATCCATGTTTTAAAAGTAATTACAGGACACTTAAAGGATGCTGAAAATAATTGTGAAAGATTGCTATAAAAAAATATGAAAAAAAATGATGTCATTGAAAGAATCGATATTTGCAAAATAAACTGGGTTAAAAATATTTTTCTGAATTGAATTTTATTCTGCATAAATGCACGGTAAAATGGTGCTAATGATTTATCAAAACCCAAATTCAGAATTAAAATTATTAAATACAAAAGAGAAAATATTGTTCCAAGTAAACCAAAACATGATCGGTTTAGTACTTGAAAAAGAAGAATTTGATGTAAAGTTAGAAGCGTTTGATACACAAAAGCTTCAAAAGCATTCCATTTTACGGCACGATCAAATAGTTTATAAATAGAAATCATAATTCGATTGTAGGTAATTTTAAGCTTTTGTAAAATTCAGGAGGATTTTATGATAAAAAACTTATTTTACATGCTGCTTATTATACACAATTTTTTGTTTTGCACGGATAAAGATTATTGGCATTCAACTTTTATAAATAAAGTTGATAAACATGTAACTTTTATATTCGATTTATGTAAATCAAATAAATTAACAAAAATTATTAAATCTGAATCAAACATCAAAGTTTTATTAGATGAAAACATGAAATTTGAACATGAATTAGTATGTTTATGCCATAATAAAATAAAACAAAAAAATAAAATTGAACCTTTAGTAGAAACTTGGCAGGAGTACAAGGAATTTAAAGCAGTTGATAACATAACATTTTTGAAAGAATTCTGTACTTTTATATTAATTATTTATAAAAATTTTCTAATAAAAGTTTTACCGCAGGCATCAAAAAATATCCCAATTGCAGAAATAATTTCAATTTATAAACAAAGTTTAAATTTACCTATAGAACAATTAATAGAGGCAATTGATCTATTGCATAATAAAATAATTCAAATTTTTGAAAATGTTGAAAACCAACCCGATTTATCATTGCAGCAGTGGATTATAAAAAATTGGCATATACCATTTGCAATTTTGAGCGGGATAATCACATTAATTGTGAATAAAATTTATAATAAAAATGATTATAAAAAAATGATTTAAATAAAATTTTTATTGGATATAATTATTTATTGGGTAAAGACTAAACAGGTCACCTTCCAAAAGGAGTGGCTATGTATTCCTTAAATGAAAAAGTCGTTTATCCGGGACATGGTGTTGCTAAAATTAATAGGATAGTAGAAAAAAACATATCAAATAAAACCGCAACTTTTTATGAATTAAAATTTTTAAACAAAGAAATGACTATTTTAGTCCCAACAGATAATTTTATATCTGTCGGAATTAGAAAACTTAGCAGTGATGAAAATATCAATTATATTTTTCAAATCCTTTCCGAGCCAGTAAAAAAAATTAATTCAAGAGAATTAAATTCAAGCAGTTGGAATAAAAGAAGTAAGCAATATCAATTTAAATTAAGAAGTGGTGATTTATTAGAGATTTCTAAAATTTACAGAGATTTACAATATATTGCGCAACAAAAAGAACTTTCATTTGGAGAAAGAGCTCTTTTGCAACAAACTGAAATGCTGCTTGCTGAAGAAATATCACTTGTAAAAAATTTGGTTGAAGAAAAAGCAGTTGAACAACTTAGATCATTTTTTAATCATAAAACACAAAATCTTCCTGTATCTCAAAATTCCCAAAGAGCATATTTATGAAAGCTCAAATTGTAAATATTGAGCGAAATTCGCCAAAGCTAACCAGCCTTCATTAAAGCTTCGGCGGGTTATTCTCCTTGTTTTATGAAATAATTTTTAAATATTTGGGCGACGGAGAATAAAAATGGGAGCTTTTTTTGCTCCCATTTAATTTTTCTTAGATGAATTGATCAATTATATTCTAAATAAGTTTCTTTTGACTTAAAATAATTTTGAACTGATTTTTATCTAATTATTAAATAATGTGTAAAACTTTAATTAATTATGTTTCACAGATTTAAAATTATTTATATTTGAAACTAAATTATTTTACCCAACTTGCTTCTAATTTTCCACTCGCAGTTATAGTTAATATATTTTTATGGTCATTAAATTCCTGAATTGTCATTGGAGCTTTCAAGTACAATCGAGGAAGTACGATTTGAAAGCGTGTTGGCCTACCTATTACTTTTTGCGTTACCCATATCAAAGCTTCAAAATTCGATGGCCCAGATTCTGAAATTAAAACTTAAAAGTAAAAGTGCAATAATAATTTTCTTAATTTTTATCCTTCACCCTCATTTGTCTCAGGTAAATAAAGTGCAAATTTGTCTCCGTTAGGGCTTATGATTATCATATTTTCATCATTATTAAATTGCTCTAATGACAAATTCAATTCACTTTTGCCATATGTTATACCCCCAACTTTTAATACAGCAAATTTTGGACCGTTTTTAAGTGTCCTGCCTAACTCTTTTTCGACAGTAGCCTGATTAATTATTGTGTTTTTTTCTGCTTTAATCAAAGTAGTATTTACATAATTACCCGTTTCAGTTTGAAATCCCATTAGCATTAAACTAACTTCATAATCTGATAAATTTTCTACTGTAATTGTTTTACTCAAATTAATATTTAATAAACCACTGGTTAACAATAAAATTGCATATTTTTTCATCTTTTTGCTACCTTAAAATTATACATTTTAATTCAATTTAATTATAATTTATGATAACAATAAAAGTCAATAGTTATTACAAATAGAAATAATGAATAATAAAAACGCTTTTTTAATAATTACTGGGCCAACAGGAGTAGGAAAGACTGATTTTGTGGATAAATTAGTCCAAAAATTGCCATGTGAAATTATAAACATTGATGTCGGACAATTTTACACACCGCTAACAATTGGGACGGCAAAACCTGACTGGAAAAATCAAAAAACTCCCCATCATTTATTTGATATTATTGATGAACCTAAAAATTTCACAGTTTTTGAATATAGAAGATTGATTGAAATAAAATTGAACGAAATCTATCTAAAAAATAAATTACCAATTTTAGTTGGCGGTTCTGGATTTTACATTCAATCATTGTTGTTTCCTCCACAAAAGCAACAAAAGTTAGAAAATATTAATTCTTATGCAAAAGATTGTTGGGAACAACTTTATAAAATTGATCGTGAAAGAGCGCTGAAAATTGATAAAAATGATTTTTATAGAATTAACAGAGCATTGCAAATTTATAATTCGACTGGCAAAAAACCATCTGAATTTCAACCGGAATATAAACCAATCGGTAATTATTTTCTGATCATTCTAGATCGCGCAAGAAATGATCTTTATAAAAAAATTAATGAACGTGTTATCCAAATGATTAATCAAGGTTGGATTGATGAAGTAAAAAATCTTGATAATTCTTGGCATGCTTTTTTAAAAGAAAAAAAATTGATTGGTTATGATGATATTTTAAGATTTATAAATTCTGAAAATGGTGATGAAGATTTATTGACTGACACAATCAAACAAAAAACTCGTAATTATGCCAAAAGACAAATTACATTTTTTAAAATGTTAACAAAAAAAATAATGAACGCTGAAAAAACTGAAAAAACAAAAAAATTGATTAATTATTCATGGTTCAATTTATCAGAAAACGACAGTGAAATTTATATCCAAGAGTTATTAAAAAATATCAAAAATAAGTAATTTTTATTTCTTGTTGATTTTAATTTAAAATAAGTTACAATTAGAATAATTATTGTTTGTTTTAGGGAGAAAATCGAATGAAAAAATTATTATTCTTATTATCTTTTTTTATTACAAATGCTTACTGTGCTGATATGCAAAAAGATATATTTGAAGCTGTTGGTAATAATGATCTTGATTTAGTAGATAAATATATCCAAAATGGCGGTAATATTAATATTACTGATGAGGAGGAAGGCAAAACTCTTTTAATGATGGCTGCAAAATCTGGACATCTAGATATGATGAAACTTCTTGTCAATAATGGAGCAGACTTACATTTTCAAAATTTGCAAGGCGCAACAGCGTTAATGTTGGCATGTCAATATGGACAAAAGGAGGCAGTAGAATTTCTGATTAATAAGAAGGCTAACTTAGATCTTCGGGACGGTGAGGGAAGTACAGCTTTAATGATTGCAGTTAGAAGACATATAAATAAATCCAATGAAGGTAAAATGCGCCCAATTACAAGAAGTATCGATACAGGAAGAAGTATTTGGACAAAAAAAGATAATTTAGAAAATATAATATTACTTATCAAAGCAAAAGCCAATTTAGACATTCAGGATAATGAAAGAAATACGGCTTTAATGCTTGCCCTATCATTTGGTCTAAACGATGTTGCATTGTTACTTCTTGAGGCAGGAGCTGATCATAATAATTTAAAAAATAAAGACAATCAAACTGCAAAAATTATTGCTATTCATCAAGCCGAACTTCATCCGGAAAAATATAGTGACATTATTAAATTTTTTATAGATGAAGAAAGAAGAAGAGAAAGAATTGAAACTCAAAATATTCTTCCACCTATAGCAACTACTATGAATCCGAATTTAATCAAATTAATTTGTGACTACATCTAGAGGAAAAACAAGGTGAAAAAATTATTATTACTATTGTCTATTTTTACATTAAATATTAATTGTCAGGATATTTTTGAAGCAATAAAAACAAATGATATTCCTGCAGTTCAGAGACTTATTCGTGCAAAAGCTGATCTTAATATTGTCGATAATCGTGGAATGACAGCTTTAATGTTCGCTGCATATTGTGGTCATGCAAATATAGTAACACTATTAATTGATGCAAAAGCTGATCTTAATA